>TARA_R100000789_G_scaffold29671_1_pt1 | contig 268311 bp, 237 predicted proteins | sample TARA_R100000789 | Tara Oceans TARA_R100000789 (sample SAMEA2623403) | marine metagenome | biome: marine biome (ENVO:00000447); feature: mesopelagic zone (ENVO:00000213); material: "saline water (ENVO:00002010), including plankton (ENVO:xxxxxxxx)" | depth 450 m
GAGAAAATGTTCCTGCTCCTCCTGACCAAACTCCTCCTGTGGCAAGTGTAACTGTACCGGAAAGTGATACTGCAGGATTATTTTCGCAAACACTTTGATTTGCTCCTGCATTTGCTGTTGGTGCAGGTCCAAAAGTTACTACCATAGAATCTACTTCCGGGTAACATGTCCCATTACCTGTAGTTGTTAGATACAAAGTAAGCGATCCATTAGAGATTTCTCCCGCTGTTGGTGTATATGTTGCATTTAATGCCGCTGCATTAGGAGCAAAAGTTCCTGCTCCTCCTGACCAAACTCCTCCTGTTGCAATAGTAACTGAACCATTTAAGGAAACCACAGGATTATTACCACAAACGGTTTGATCAACTCCTGCATTTACGGTTGGAGCAGGTGTAAATGTAATATTTACCTGATCTGTTTCTGGAAAACAAATACTAGTTGAAGCTAATGTCAATGTAACATTTCCAGCTAATATATCTCCATTACTTGGAACATACTGAGCGTTTAAAGTTGTGTTATTTGGCACAAAAGTACCCGAGCCATTAGATGACCAAATACCTGTTGTAGCTCCACCTGTAACAGAACCATTCAGTTGAGCACTATCATTAGCACAAACAATAATATCGGCACCAGCATTAACAAATATTTTTCCTGAAAACTCAGAAAAATAACCAAATCTAGTACCTGAAGATGCTCCACCATTAATTAATCCAACAGAAAAAACGTCTGTAGAGTTAGTAATTAAGTTATTCGTTCCAACAGGAACATCTGTTGTATTGTAACTTATTTGTGCCGCCAACCAAACACCACCTGTATTAGGTACAGGTGCAAAAGCAGCTGCTGGAATCAAAGCTGGATTACCATTTAGCTGAAAATTTCCTTCATTTCCTGCTTGTACAACTATGTTTAACCCAAAGAATTCTGTTGTTGACCGTACCACATTAACTTGTGAAGAACCCGCACAATTTAAAGGGGGCAATAAAGCTCCCCCTGTTTCACATCCAAATCCAGACACATGGTACACATAAGCAGGTTGAGAACAAGTAATATATGTAGATGGGTCATTAATCGTAACTCTGAATGTTTCACCTGCAAATAAATTAGCCACAGGAACTCCCGCTACTGTTATAAGATTATTATTTGCTGTTGAAACAATATATGCATATTCAGGAGTTGTTAAACCTCCTTTGGTTACTATATATTCATTACCCACAATATCAACAGGTACAATTTGATCACCATTTAAATCCCTACATCCTGCAGGTGCAGGGTTCACAGAATCATCTTTTATTGAAACAGCAATTGGTTGATCTGAAACAATAGCTGTTCCAGCAGGATTGTCTGCTCCAACACCTCCAGTAACAGCTCCCGAATAAGTTTGTCCTCTATTTAATGTTATAGAATATGATGTTAAAGCTGGATGCCCTCCGTCTAAAGGTACTCTAGGGTATATCAATACAGTTGTATTATCAACTGTTGCAACAATATCAAAAGATGTATAGGCAGGAGGTGTATAAACACCATTTGCCCAACTATTCTGAAATGGAGTATAAAATTCTGTTCCAAGTCCATTTGCTCCTTTTAAGGCAAAAATATCTGGATTTAAAGGAGTTATAACCTCATAGTAACAAGTAATATTTGCTGTAGAAGAAATATGAAGTCCTGTATTTAAAACAACATCCTGAGGTGCAGTTTCTAAATCAGCTGTGTGTGGTGTCATATCCTCAATATGACCTGAATTTGCAGGGATATTTATAACTATTGGAGTTCCTCCATTAAAAGCCAAATTAGCAGGTTGATCAATAGTAACTGTAGCTGGAGTTGCTCCGGTTGCCATCACCAATCGTAAACCCTGTGTTGCTGCCGCCCCATGACCTGAAGTGACTTCAGGAGGTGCAAACCAAAACTCTTGACTAGTTTGTGCAAAAGATAAATTAAAAAACCAATTTGAAAATAATATTATAAATACGAGAAAATAACTTCTTTTCATAAACTATATTTTTTTAAACAATGTTGACTTTTACCGTTTTTAGATATAAAAGGTTTCATTTAAAATTATTATCCAACAAAATTATTTTTTATTCACCTGAAAAAAATCATATTTTTAAATTCATTGATAAGCTAATTTTGACACAATCAAATACTAATTAATATGGATTCCTTTTTTAAACAATTTTGTTCCGAAGAATGGATTGATTTTATCGAATTTCACAAATCCATTGTAACCATTCCTAAAAACAACATTATTTTTCATAAGAACGATACTGTTAAAGGACTTTATATTATCGAACAAGGAAAAGTAAAAGTATTTGACATTGAAAATAATGACAAAGAAAAAATATTTAGGTTAGCCGGAGATGCTGAGATTTTGGGGCACAGAGGATTAGGAGGAGACTGGAAATATCCCATTTCAGCTAAGACCTATGAGGATACTAAATTGAGTTTTATTCCTATAAATATTTTTAATATTATCACCAAAACTAATCCCGATTTTACCTATCAATTAATGATGTTTTATGCGGAAGAACTTAGAACTTCTGAAACTAAAATCAACCATCTGCAAGTAAAAAACAGAATTGCCAGAGCTATTCTATATAACAAAAAGGTTTTCGGCACTACAAAGCACGATAACTCTGTTTTAGCCTATACTATACCAAGAAAAGACTACGCCAGCATCGCAAACACCACTTATGAAAGTGTCATCAGAACACTAAAAGAATTGAGCGATGAAAAAATAATTTCTACCAACGGCAAATCTATTCAAATTCTGAATCCTGATGCTTTACAACAATTAGCAGAATAATAACACTCATTCATCATTTTTTTCTACTTAAATTTTCATGTAATTATGATGAGAATCATAATTATCCATGATTCAAATCATTTACAAACAACTGAAAACGTAGGAATTTTATAGCAAAATCAGTAATCATGTTATTTTAATATGATTCAAATCAATTAAAAGAGTTTGCTATGAAATTAAAAACAGTATTTTTCACTTTATTAATTAGTGGTTCTACCACTATTATAGCTCAAGATGGTGCTTCACTTTTTAAACAAAATTGCAGTGCATGTCATTCTGTAGGTAAAGGTAAATTAGTTGGTCCCGATTTAGCAGGAATTACCGATAGAAGAGCCAAAGACTGGATAGTTAGTTTTGTTAAAAATGCACAAGCATTTGGCGAAACTGATGCTGATGCTAAAACTATTATCAATGAGTACGGCTACCCAATGCCCAATCAAAATGTTAACGATGCTGAAATTAAAGCCCTCATTGCTTACATTGCTGAAAATAGCCCTAAAGTTTTAGATGAAGCAGTTACTGAAGAAACCACTACAGAAATAGTTCCAGAAACCAACCCTGCTTTAGACCCTGCCAATGCATCTGTTGAGGATATTGCATTTGGCGTAAAACTTTTTGATGGTAGCAAACCATTAGAAAATGGTGGTGTTTCTTGCATCAGTTGCCACAATGTAAATCACAGAGATTTAATTGCCGGAGGTTTACTTGCTAAAGATTTAACAAAAGTATATGAAAGATTAGGTGGAGCCGGACTAAATGGCATTTTAAGTGCACCTCCTTTTCCTGCTATGGCTTCCTCATATCAAAATCATCCTCTAACAGAAAAAGAAATCTTTCAACTATCTGCATTTTTTAATGATGCAGCAGTAAACAATGTATATCAACCACAGAGAGTATATAACGATCATTTACTTATTTATGGAGGAGGAGTAGCCTTCTTAGTAATAGCCTCTATTATATTATTAGTATATATAGAACGAAAAAGAAAATGTGTGAAAGAAGACATTTACAAGAGACAAATTAAAGCAGCAACATCAAAAAATATTTATTAACACACGCCTCTCCTCTTAAGTGAGATTAATAGGCACTTAAAACAAAAAATTATGAGCTGGATAGAAGATATAATATCACCAAAAACCAGAAAATGGGAAGAGTTTTATCGTAACAGATGGCAATATGACAAAGTTGTACGAAGTACTCACGGTGTTAACTGTACAGGTGGTTGCTCATGGGCAATCCATGTAAAAGATGGGATTGTTGTGTGGGAAATGCAACAAATAGATTACCCACAATTTAACAAAGAAGTTCCTCCTTACGAACCAAGAGGTTGTCAAAGAGGCATCTCCTATTCATGGTATTTATACAGCCCTATCCGTGTTAAATACCCTATTATGAGAGGTGCTTTATTAGATTTATTTAATGCTGAAAAAGAAGCTGCCGGAGGAGATTTGGTTAAAGCTTGGGAAAACTTACAAAAAGACCCCGTAAAAAGAGCAAGGTACCAAAGAGCAAGAGGTAAAGGTGGTTTCAGAAGAGTTAGATGGGATGAAGCGTTAGATTTAATTGCTGCTGCTAACATATATACGGTACAAAAATATGGTTCTGACAGAATTATTGGTTTTGCTCCAATTCCTGCAAAAAGTATGTTAAGTTACGCCTCTGGTGCTAGGTATTTACAATTAATGGGTGGTGTAAACTTAAGTTTCTACGATTGGTACTGCGATTTACCAAATGCCTACCCGGAAATTTGGGGAGAACAAACAGATGTATGCGAAAGTGCTGACTGGTTCATCTCTAAATTCATTGTTTCCATGGGGGCAAATCTAGGAATGACAAGAACTCCAGACATTCACTTCTTCTCGGAAGCTCGTCATAATGGGACTAAAACTGTAGTAATGTCTCCTGATTTCAGTATGGTTACCAAACATGCTGACCAATGGATTCCTGTTCATGCTGGTTCTGATGGTGCTTTTTGGATGGCGGTTACACATGTAATCTTACAAGAATACCACGTCAACAAAAAAACACCTTATTTTATTGATTACGTAAAAAGATACACCGATTGTCCATTCTTAGTTCGTTTGAATAAAGAAGGAGACAAATTAGTTCCCGGAAGAATGGTTAGAGCTAATGAAATGGCTTCATACAAAGACATCAATAACGGTGATTGGAAATTCTTGAATTTCGATACCAAAACCAACAATCTAGTTGTGCCAATAGGTTCTATGGGACAAAGATGGGACGGAAAAGATGGCAACTGGAATTTAACCTATACTGATGATGTTACCGGAGTTGAATACGACCCAGAATTAACATTTATAGACAAACACGATGAGGTTGCTCAAGTTGAATTTGTAGAATATGGATTAGACAAAAAAGCCATGAGAGGTGTTCCTGTTCGTTACATCACATTAGCATCAGGCGAAAAAGTTCCTGTAGCAACCATTTACGATTTAACTATGTCACAATATGGAGTTAGTAGAGGTTTGGCAGGCGATTACCCGACATCTTATGACGATAAAGATCAAGCATACACTCCTGCTTGGCAAGAAATATTTACTGGAATTGGTAGAGATACTGTACTACAATTAGCACGCGAATGGTCGGATACTGCAGAAGTTACCGAAGGTAAATGTATGGTAATTGTTGGAGCTGCTATTAATCACTGGTTTCATGGAAATCTAATGTACAGAGCTTCTATTATGGCTCAAATGCTAACCGGCTGTAATGGTAAAAATGGTGGTGGAATGAATCACTATGTTGGACAAGAAAAATTAGCTCCAATGGATTCATGGTCAACTATTATGAGTTCTAAAGACTGGGGAACTATCCCAAGATTACAACAAGGACCTATTTGGCATTACATCAACTCTTCACAATGGAGGTATGATGGAAATCAAAAATTCTATAACTCTGTTCCTGAAAACAAATTAGCACATACACATACTGCTGATTGGGCTGTAAAAGCAGTTCGTAACGGATGGATGCCTTATTATCCACAATACAACAAAAATAATTTCGAAATAGTGAAAGATGCTCAAAAAGCAGGTTGTAATTCTGATGACGAAATGCGTGACTACATTGTTAAACAATTAGTTTCTGGCGAATTAAAACATGCTGTAGTTGAACCGGACGAAGAAATTAACTTCCCAAGAAACTGGTTTATTTGGAAAGGAAATGCCATTGGAACTTCTGCAAAAGGACATGAATATTTCTTAGACCATTATTTAGGTACACATACCAATAAAATTGCAGATGAAGTAGCTGGTGATATTGTTGAAGATATTGTGTTCAAAAAAGAAGGAGCAAGAGGAAAAATGGATTTAGTAATTGATATTAATTTCCGTATGGATACCTCAGCACTTTATTCTGACATTGTACTTCCTACCGCTTCTTGGTACGAAAAAGCAGATATCAACTCAACAGATATGCACTCGTTTATCCATCCACTTTCTGCAGCAATTGATCCTGTTTGGGAATCAAGAACAGATTGGCAAATTTTTGAAGCATTAGCCGAAAGAGTAAGCTCTATGGCTCCAAAGTATTTACCAGGAGTTATGAAAGATGTGGTAAATTCACCTCTATCTCACGATTCTAAAGATGAAATTACTCAACCAAGATTACAAGATTGGAGCAAAGGAGAATGTGAAGCAATTCCAGGAAAAACAATGCACAAAATTGGATTTGTTGAAAGAGATTACTCCAAAATTTATGACAAATTTATTTCGTTAGGAAGTGGTGTTGCCAAAAATGGTTTAGGAGCACACGGTAACCACTACAATTGTGAAGATGTTTATGGCGAAATGTTAGAAAATAGACAACACATCAGTAAATGGGATGACGGAACAGAATACCCATCATTAAAAGAAGATGTGGAAGCTATCAATGCTGTATTAAAATTATCAACCCTTACAAATGGTAAGTTAACTAAACGAGCTTACGAAATAATGGGTAAAAAAATAGGTATTAAAGAGATTGAAAGATTGGGGGATGGCTACGAGCAAATTGAAATGGAATACAGAGATCTACAAGCTCAACCAAAACGATACAATTCATCACCACTTTGGTCGGGGTTAATGCACGAAGGAAGAACCTACGCTGCCTATACCTACAACGTAGATATGTTAGTTCCATGGAGAACATTAACCGGAAGACAACATTTCTACCTTGACCATGATGCTTATATTGCTTTTGGAGAACATTTATCTACTTACAAACCATCTCCAACACCTGAAGCTTATGGTGATTTAAGGGTTACTGTAAATGATGGAAAAGCAAGAGTATTAAATTGTTTAACTCCTCACGGAAAATGGCACATTCACTCAACTTACGGTGATACCTTAAGAATGTTAACCTTATCAAGAGGTGGAGAACCATGTTGGCTAAGTGAGCAAGATGCTGAAGAATTGGGAATTAAAGATAACGATCATGTAGAAGTTTATAATGACCACGGAACCTATGTAACTCGTGCTTGTGTAAGTGCTCGTATTCCAAAAGGAGTTTGTATCGTTTACCATGCTGTGGAAAGAACCTACAACATTGCCAAATCTCAAGAAAGAAGAGGTAAAAAAGGAGAACCAAGACGTGGTGGAATGAACAACTCATTTACCAGAGTTCACTTAAAACCAAACTTAATGTGCGGTGGTTATGGTCAATTCTCTTACCACTTCAACTATTGGGGGCCTGTAGGAGTTAACCGTGATACGCATGTATTAGTTCGTAAAATGACAAAAGTAGAATATTAGAAACTATAAATGTTGAATGATAAATTTTAAATAAAAATAATTCAACATTTAACACTTAAAATTTAAAACTTCAAAGTTATGAATATAAGATCTCAAATAGCAATGGTTTTCCACCTCGACAAATGTATCGGTTGCCATACTTGTTCTGTAGCATGTAAAAACATCTGGACAGACAGAAAAGGAGCTGAATACATGTGGTGGAACAACGTAGAAACTAAGCCAGGAACAGGATATCCAACCAAATGGGAAGACCAAGATATTTATCAGGGAGGTTGGAAAAAAGATGGTGATAGTGTATCGTTAAAAGGTGCCGGAAAACTGAAAGGACTGAAAAACATTTTTCACAATCCCAACATGCCGGTGTTAGATGACTACTATGAACCATGGGCGTACCGTTATCAAGATTTATTTGATGCTCCTGAAGGCGATGACCAACCAATTGGTAGAGCAGTTTCATTAATTACCGGAGAACCTATAGAAATTCAATCAGGACCAAACTGGGATGATGATTTATCTGGAACCCCCGATTATGCTCGTCAGGATGTTAACTTCAAACATTTAAGTCAGGCAGAACAAGAAGCCATGTTCCAATTGGAAAAAATGACCTTCCATTATTTACCAAGAATCTGTAATCACTGTTTAAACCCTGCTTGTGTAGCATCTTGTCCATCAGGAGCTTTATACAAAAGAGGTGAAGATGGTGTAGTACTTATTAACCAAGAGAGATGTAGAGCTTGGAGAATGTGTGTAACTGCTTGTCCTTACAAAAAATCATATTACAACTGGAATACCGGAAAATCTGAAAAATGCGTACTATGTTATCCACGTTTAGAATCAGGACAACCACCGGCTTGTATGCACTCTTGCGTAGGAAGAATTCGTTATTTAGGAGTTATGTTATATGATGCTGACAGAATTCAAGCTGTTGCATCATGCAATGAATCAGAAATAGTGGACAGACACATGGATATTTATCTAAATCCGAATGATCCAGCAGTAATTAAAGCAGCTAGAGAAAACGGTATTGCAGATTCAACCATTAAAGCAGCTCAAAACTCACCTGTTTATAAATTTGTAAAAGAATGGAAAATAGCACTTCCACTCCATCCTGAATTCAGAACATTGCCTAATTTATTTTACGTTCCACCATTGTTACCGGCAATGGCTTCTGTAAGTGCTGATGGAACTTATGATACCATTTCTGAACACTTATTAGCAGGAGTTGAAAAATTAAGAGTGCCTATTCGTTATTTATCTTCTTTATTTACAGCTGGAAATGACGACAAAGTAATTGATGTTTTCAAAAAACTACATGCGGTTAGAGTTTCCAGAAGAGATACTACTGTTAAAGATGTAACCGACAAACAATTAAATACAGTAATGAATGAAGCAAGTATAGATGTAGATACTGCAAATGCTATCTTCAGACTAACCTCTTTAGCAACATTTGAAGAACGTTTTGTTATTCCTGCTGCTCACCGTGAAGAAGCAATTGAAATGCTTGAAAACACTGGTGATTATAAAGGAAGCACAGGATTTGGATTTAAAGAAAAACCAGCAAGAGGGCTTTAGAAATTATGAATGTTAAATTATGAATCTTAAATATCGTATTACCAAACTCAACATTTAACACTCAACATTTAAAATTTCATTTATGAAAAACTTAGAACATTACAACTTACTTTCAGAACTTTTCATCTATCCTAAAGAGGATATTTTTGAAAAAGTAATTGAAATTCAGGTTTTTTTGGATAAAAACTACCCTGATGCTGGTGATGAGTTCAATCGTTTTTCAGAATTTATTGCTAATTCCACTTTTTATCAGATTGAGGAAATTTTTCAAAAAACATTTCATATCCAAGCTATCTGCTTTTTAGATTTAGGCTATGTAATTTTTGCCGAAGACTACAAAAGAGGTGAGTTTTTAGTAAATATGAAAGTAGAACAAGAAAAATACAACAACGATTACGGACATGAGCTAGCGGACAACTTGCCCTATGTTTTAAGGTTGCTTCCACTACACAAAGATGAAAATTTTATCAATGAGTTGGTAGTAATGGTAATGATTCCTGCATTAGAAAAAATGCTGTCTGAATTTGATGCTGCTAAAGTGAAAATTAGAGAAAAGGTAATGAACAAAAAGCAGAAGGTTGTAATTATGGAAGGCATTAAAGATGGTAATATCTACAAAAATGTAATAAGTGCAGTATTACAAGTATTTAAAATAGATTTTGCAGACATTAAGTTCGAAATAGAAGCCGAAATTATTCCGGCTTACGCCAAAGCTTTTTTACATAGCGACTGCACTGATGGATGTACCACATCTATTCCTACACCGGAAGAGATTAAAAGGCGATCAAGAGAAATATTAAATTAAAATTAAAGTGAAATTAAAACCATAAAACTATGTTAGATTATTTATTATTCGGAGCTCTTCCCTATGTTGCTTTAGCAGTTTTTTTAATAGGGTCAATTTACAGATACACGAAAAAAGGATTTCAGGTATCATCATTATCATCTCAATTTTTAGAGGGCAGGAAACTGTTTTTTGGTAGTCAATTTTTTCACTGGGGAATAGTGATGTTATTCTTTGGTCATTTAATTGGATTCTTAATTCCAAATGCTGTAGTTGCATGGAATGGCTCTCCTGTTCGATTATTAGTTTTAGAATTTACTGCCTTCGGCTTTGCTATTTCTTCACTAATTGGTCTTTTATTGCTCATAAAAAGAAGAGCAACTACCAAAAGAATTCAAATGGTCTCTAATTACATGGATTATGTAGTTTATTTAGTCTTATTTGTACAAATTGCAAGTGGAATATTAATGGCGTATTATGGCAGATGGGGCTCTAACTGGTTTGCATCAGTAATGACACCTTATTTACGCTCGGTTTTTGCATTTAATCCAAATGTAGATTTAATTGCACAACTTTCTACTAGCAATACTATGGCTTTGTTGATGGTAAAAACACACATTGCATCAGCTTTCTTAATTATCGGAATAATTCCATTTACTCGATTTGTTCACTTTTTAGTTGCTCCTTTCGATTATATATGGAGAAAATACCAATTGGTTATTTGGAATTGGAATCACAAAGAAATAAGAACTTCTAGAAATTATTTTCCTGGAAAAAGTAGAGATTTTAAGAACAATTAATAAAACTGCCTATTGTTCATTAACCCTAATCATTTAAATGATTAGGGTTTTTTTATTTCCATGAAACGAGCCATGTTAAAAATTTCAACACACGAGAATGATTATTGGCAAGCTACATATGACCGATAAAGAACAAAAGAGCTATAGCGAGTTCATGAGTACATTAATCAACAATAGAAATGAACGAATAATGAATATAAACATATGAAAAAAATCATATACCATCTCCTATCAAAATAGTACTTTAGCTTAAACTTTCAGCCAATGAATTTATTCGAAATAGATTATATTTGGATTTTCCTTCTAATTTTACCTGTGATTGCATTTATGTATGCAGCTGTAGGACATGGTGGAGCAAGCGGCTATTTAGCTTTAATGGCTCTTTTTAGTTTTGCTCCTGATACCATGAAACCTACCGCCTTACTGCTAAATTTATTTGTTGCTGCCATCTCTTTTATTCATTATGCTAAATCGGGATACTTTAATAAAAAACTGTTCTTATCGTTTGCTATTGCTTCTATTCCACTAGCTTTTGTAGGTGGTTTAATAGAAGTTGATGCATCTATCTATAAAAAAGTGTTAGCAATTTTACTAATTTTTGCCATTCTAAAAATGCTCAACGTTTTTGGAAAAGAAAGCGATACCATTAAAGATGTAAAAGTATGGCAAGGGTTAAGTATTGGAGGAATTATTGGCTTTTTTTCAGGATTAATTGGTATTGGTGGAGGTATAATTCTTAGTCCTGTAATTTTACTAATGAAATGGGGAAAAATGAAAGAGGCCGCTGCTGTTTCTGCTTTATTTATTTGGGTTAACTCTGCAGCAGCAATGGGTGGACAACTAAGCAGCGGAGTAAAAATAGATGCTCAAGCATTTTTATTGGTTGGCATTGCAGTAATTGGTGGTTTTTTAGGTGGTTATTTAGGAAGTAAAAAATTCAATAATCAAGGATTAAGATACATGCTGGCATTTGTACTTTTTATTGCCTGTGTGAAATTATTTTTGACTTAACTTTTTTCTATTTATTCAAAAATTGACAACTTTTTTAAAATTCATTTTAATACTTCTTTGTTTTTTAACTCCGATTAAATTCTATGCTTAAAACAAAGAACAAGCAATTGCTGAGATATAGACTCAATATTACAATACTATAAAATTATCAGATAAATCAGAAATCAATTCAGATATAACTTATCGTTTTACCGGAAAAATAAATAACTACAAATTCTTTTTAATAAGGACTTCTTATACTTATAAAATTAACCGAATAAAATTATCATTAGGAGTTGCTTACGCCAACAGTTTTTCTAACAAAGAACTTACCAATAAAGAAATAAGAATCTATCAAGAAATTTTACATACCACCCATTTTTTAGCCAATAGAATAAGGATTGAACAACAATTTTTCAATCCTTCTACCGATAGTTATACTGTACGATTAAGATATAGATTCCTCTTTAACTTTAATCTAAAAAACAAAAAATTATTCTTAAACATTGGAAATGAATTTTTTGTCAATTCTAAAAGTAATATTGATTCATTTTATTTTTCTCAAAACCGAATACTTATAGGGCTTAACTATAAAATCAACCCAACAAATAGTTTTTCTTTAACTTACAACTTACAATCAGACAATAATTTAAATTATAAGAATATATTATGGTTAGGATATAAAACCACTTTAAACCTAAAAAAATAAAAATACCTCAGAATCAACCTAAGGTATTTTAACCCGCCATCTTTAAAAAATCAGTAAATACATAAACTACATTATTAAAAAACAAACTCAATAAATGGTGCTTTGTTATGCTTTGTTTTTATAGTTATTGACAATTTTTGTCAACTTTATTTTACACCTTAATGACATTTATCATAATTAAATCAATTGTAATAATCTAACTTTGCCGATAGATGTTACAAAAACATACATACTATATGCTTTCTCACATAAAAGCTCCTGCTTGTTACAAAAATATTAAGCAGCGAGATCCTTTATATTTCTAAGGGAATTCCACTATTTTATTATAAAAAAATTTATTTCAATCATTACGGCTGAAGATTTTCGGCTGTACGTTAAAATCAAAAAACAGATGAAACACAAAACCATTATAGAGCCTTTTAAAATTAAATCGGTAGAACCCATTTACATGTCCACCAAAGAAGAAAGAAAGGCATTTTTAGAAAAAGCACATTACAACACATTCTTACTCCAATCGGAACAAGTAATTATAGATTTCCTTACCGATAGCGGCACCTCAGCAATGAGTGCCGAACAATGGGCAGGAATTATGCGTGGCGATGAATCTTATGCCGGTTCAAAATCTTGGGAAAGAATGGAAAAAGCAGTAAAACACCTTACAGGAATGGAATATATTTTGCCGACTCATCAAGGAAGGGCTGCCGAGAGAATTATTTACGGCTATTTAGGAGGAAAAGGCAAAACATTTATCAGCAATACCCATTTTGACACTACCCGAGCTAACATAGAATTTTCGGGTGCCGAAGCAATAGACATTGTTATTGATGAAGCTCATGACCCGGCATTAATCCATCCTTTTAAAGGAAACATGAATACTGGAAAATTAGAAAAGCTAATTGTAGAAAAAGGTGCTAAAAACATTGGAGCTGTTATTTTAACAGTAACTAACAATAGTGGCGGTGGACAACCGGTAAGTATGCAAAATGCTAAAGAAGTAAGTACTATTTGTAAAAAACACGGTGTAATGTTATTATTAGACTGCTGCAGAGTAGCTGAAAATGCTTATTTCATCAAACACAGAGAAGAAGGTTTTGAAAATCATACCTACGAACAAATTGCACAAGCAATGTTTGCCTTAACAGATGGTGCAGCCATGAGTGCCAAAAAAGATGCACTTATTAATATGGGAGGATTTTTAGCCTTAAAAGATAGTGCAATTGCAGAAGCATGTACCAACTTATTAATCATTACGGAAGGATTTTCAACTTACGGTGGTTTATCGGGTAGAGATATGGAAGCGTTGGCAATAGGTTTAAAAGAAGTTTTTGAACCTACCTATTTAGAATACAGAATTAAAAGTACCACCTATTTAGGTGAACATTTACATAAAATTGGCGTGCCTGTTATGTTACCCATTGGCGGACACGCAGTTTACATTGATGCAAAAAAGTTGTACAACCACATCCCTGTAGATGAGTATCCCGGACAAGCATTGGCTTGCGAATTATATTTAAAAGGCGGAATAAGAACTGTGGAAATAGGTTCGGTAATGTTTGGAAAATACGATGAAAACGGAAAACTAATTCCTGCACCAATGGAATTAGTACGTTTGGCTATTCCAAGAAGAGTTTACACACAAAGCCATATTGAATACGTCATTGAAACTTTTAGTGAAATACTCCAAAACAAAAAACAAGTTAAAGGGTATCAGATTAAAAAAGAAACTCAATTTCTACGTCACTTTACTGCTCATTTTGAGCCTAGTAAATAATTTAAAAATAGAAAAAAACCTTGAGTATTAATACTCAAGGTTTTTTTCTAAGCTAACTTACCTAACAGAATAAATAGGATTATTTTCTATTTGTTTTATAACCGAACTTAAATATCGTATCAACTCTAACGACAAACTATTTTCATTAATTAAAAATTGTTTAAATTTTTCTATTTCAACGACATGTAATTCGGAGTTTGTTTTAACTATTGCTGAATAAGTACATTTTTTACTATCAAAAATTAAATCTAAACCAACAATATCTCCTTTTTTATGCTCCATAATTTCAACTTCGAAATCTGTTCCTGATTTTATCAATGAAATTTCTCCTTTTTCCAAAAAATAAACAAAAATTGGTACTTCTCCTTCGAAAAAAAGTATATCGCCTTTATCATAAGCTTTAAAAAAGTCAGCAATGTGCTTCACCTTATCTATAAGCTCTTTAGATAATTTTATTGTATGTCGTTTATTACTATTCAAAATATAATTGATCTATAAAAACTAAACAAAAGTAACTGTTATTCAATGCTTTAAAAATGACATTCGTCATATTCAAATATGATTAAATTCATTAATTTTTCTGTCAATCAAATATATTAGCGGTTCTATAGAGTTTTTTCATATCAAGAATCCTGATATCTTTACCAGCCAACTGAATTATTTTATCTTTATCTAATTCCGAAAGCATTCTTATAGACGTTTCTGTTGTTGTTCCTGCAATATTGGCAATTTCTCTTCTGGTTAATGTAGAGTCTATCGTTTTTCCATCGTCTTTTAATCCATAGGCTTCATTCAGTAATAATAAGGCCTCTGCAATTCTTTCCCTAACATGTTTTTGAGCCATATGAATAATGCTTTCTTCTGCTCTTTTTAAATCTTCAGAAAGTATATTCATAAAACTAAAAGTTAAGTTGCTATTGGTTTTAATCAACTCTATAATATAAGCTTTAGAAATAAAGCAAACCTCTGTATCTTCTATGGCTGTTGCCGAAGCATAATAAGTATTATTATTAAAAATGGAACGGTACCCAATAATATTAGAAGCCTTTGCCAATCTAACAATCTGATCTTTCCCTTCATCTCCCATTTTATGTATCTTCACCTTACCTTTATAAATACAAAAAATACCGTGAGGCTGATTTCCCTCACTAAAAACCAATTGTCCTTTTTTAAAAAAAAGATTTCTTTTATGCTCCGATAGATCTTCAATCTCATGCAAATTTAAATTACAAAAAATAGAAACACCACTTTTCTTATGATTGCAACTTATACATGATGGAATATTTACCTTATTAAAAGACATAACTTTAGTTTCTCCTACAAATTTGTTTACTTTTTTTGGAAAAATTCCTGACATAAATCAGTTCTCTAAGTATTTTTTACATTTATCTTTACAAAAACCAATATTTTCGGCATTATGATATCTGTTTCTGAAGCGCAACAACTTATTATTAAACACGCAACTACTGGTAAAACCATAATAATTGCTTTGGCAGATGCACTTCATTATGTTTTAGCAGAAGATATTACTGCTCCAATACCCATCCCTCCATTTAATCAATCTGCAGTGGATGGTTATGTTTTTCGCTTTAATACCAATAAGAACAGTTATGCAATTGTAGATGAAATTCCTGCCGGAGATACCAGAAAAATAGATATCAACGCCAACGAAGCTGCAAGAATCTTTACAGGTTCAAAAGTGCCTGAAAATTGCGATACTGTTATTATGCAAGAATTTACTAAAGTGGAAAACAATCAACTTTTTGTTGATGATGATAATTTAAAAACAGGCGGAAATATTCGCACCAAAGGGTATCAAATTAAACAAGGAGATATGGCATTAAGCAAAGGAACTGTTTTAAATCCGGCAGCTATCGGTTTTTTAGCTACCTTGGGTATTACTGAAGTAAGTGTTTTTGCTTTGCCTAAAGTGAGCATCTTAATTACAGGAAACGAATTGGTTGCTCCCGGAGAAAAACTGGAAGAAGGACAAATTTACGAATCTAACAGCTTAATGCTAAAAACTGCTTTTGAAAAAATGAATATCTCACCCACTATCAGTTACCTAAAAGACAATCAAGAAGCAACTACCAATGCCATAACTACTGCACTTAATAATGCTGATATGGTAATTTTATCAGGCGGCATTTCTGTTGGCGATTACGATTTTGTTCAGCAAGGAATTTTAGAAAATGGAGTAAGCCAAATCTTCTATAAAGTGGCTCAAAAACCAGGAAAACCACTATTTTTTGGCAAAAAAGAAAACAAAGCAGTATTTGGTTTACCGGGGAATCCTGCTGCTGCACTTACTTGCTTTTATGAGTATATTTATCCTTACATCAATCTGTCTTTTGGGTTGAAACGAGCTTTTTTAAATCAACTACAACTTCCCCTAAGTAAAGACATTAAACAAAAACCGGGTAGAGCTACTTTTTTAAAAGCAACTACCGATTTTAAAACCGTTACTCCTTTGGAAGGACAAAACTCTGATGCCTTGCAATCTTTTGCTTATGCGAATGCATTATTACTCACTCCTGCTGATGCAACAATTATAAAAAAAGGCGAGTTGGTAAATGTTCACCTGTTACCTTAAAAATTTATTCGTTAAATTTGAGACAAACCAAAACTTACGCACCATGAAAAAAGACCATGTACCTGCCGGGAGCGATGTTTCTGCCGGAACTTATGAATGTAATAATTGCAAAAACCAAATTAAAGTACCTTCGGTTACTTCTTTGCCTCCATGTCCGAAATGTAAACATGGCGATTGGAAAGTAATTAGTGGTAAAGGAGATGCTAAAGAAGACCCGTATCCAGATAGGGATTAATTTTCTTAAATGGGGAGATTACTTTCCGATACAGAATTTACTAAAAATGTTATCTAGCAGGTCATCTGTAGATATTTCTCCTGTAATTTGTCCTAAATGGTAAAGTGCCTGACGAATATCCATAGCCAAGAAATCTCCTGTAATTTGTTGGTCTAAGCCTTCTAAAACTCTTAACAAATATTCATTTGCTTGAGATAACGCCTCATGATGACGAGCATTGGTAACCACCGTATCATTAGTATTAACCAACCCTTCGGCAACACTTATATATAACTTATTGGTAATTTCTTCTACATTTTTATTGTCTTTAGCTGCAATAAAAACCACATCATCTATCCCTTCAAATTTTTGTAACACTTCTTGCTCGTTACCTTTGTCTATTTTATTGGCAATAACAAACATTTTTTTCTGCTTATTGCTAATGCGTTCTCTAATTTTTGCTACATCACTTTGCAACTTTTCTTTCGAAATAGTTACCGCATCAACCATCAACAACACCACTAAGGCTTGATCAATTTTTTCATACGATTTCTTTATCCCCAACGACTCAATTTGGTCGGTAGTTTCTCTAATTCCTGCTGTATCTACAAACCTAAAATTAATGCCTTTAATATTCAATTCATCTTCAATCACATCTCTGGTAGTTCCTGCAATATCAGAAACTATGGCTCTTTCCTCATTCAGCAACGCATTCAGCAAAGTAGATTTTCCTACATTCGGTTCGCCAACAATGACTACCGGAACACCTGTTTTAATAACATTACCAACATTAAACGATTGTATTAATTGATGGAGTGCTTCGTGTAATTTAGTTACTAAATCTTTCAGTTGCTGTCTGTTGGCAAACTCCACATCTTCTTCACTAAAATCGAGTTCCAACTCAATTAATGAAGCAAAATGTATCAACTCTTCTCTCAGTTTTTTAATTTCATTACTAAACCCCCCACGCATTTGCTCCATTGCCAATTGATGTGCAGTTTCAGAATTGGCAGCAACAACATCAGCAACCGCCTCAGCTTGAGATAAATCCATTTTACCATTAAGAAAAGCACGCATGGTAAACTCACCATGTTGAGCATGTTTAGCTCCTTTTTTCAATAATAATTGTAATACTTGTTGCTGAATATAAGGTGAGCCATGAGTTGATATTTCCACAGCATTTTCGCCTGTAAAGGATTTTTTATCTTTAAAAATACTTACCAATACCTCATCAATAATTTTATTGTTTTCTCTTATTGTTCCAAAATGGATGGTGTGAGATGGTACTTTTAGTAAATCTTTCCCATGAAAAACAGTATTCGCTATATTAATAGCATCTGCTCCGGAAAGTCGTATAATAGCTATAGCTCCAACACCGGGAGGCGTAGAAATAGCACAAATTGTATCTGTAAGTCGATTGTTGTTCATAAAAACAAAGTTACGGATTAAGAGGCTCGTCTAGCTTATAATCTACATACATTTCGGTAAGTTTGTTATAAAACTCCTCTGCAATCTTTTTTGCTCCTTTAGGTGTAAAATGTATATAATCAGAAGCTGCCAACGGTGGTTCTGCATTTACCCAATCGGGCATAGAGTTTTTACCTCCCATTACTTCATACATATCCCAAAAAATACAATCTGTTGAAAGTGCAGCGTCTTTTAATGCATCTCTCACTCCTTCTAACATAGGGTAAGTAACGTAAGTTGTTTTTTCCTTAATAGACATATCACTCGGGCCAATAACCATTATGGCTGCTTTTGGATTGTTTCTTTTAATAAAATTTATTTGAGATTTAAACCAATTCCCGTAATCTTCACACTCTTTTTCTGATTTTATATAAGGCATTACATTTCCTCCAAATTGCAAAATAATTAAATCTGGTGAAAGGTGTGCAAAAGCATTTGCCATTAAGGTTTTATCGAGCTTAGTAAAAATTGTTCCTGACGAACCTCTTAGCGGAATATTATCCATTACCACTCCAGTATTTCCTTCTAACGAAAGTGCATATACATCCGGGCTATCTTTACCTTTAAAATTGATTAAAATTTCTTCGGGAGTAGTATTAAAATTAGCAGTAATAACCTCAAAAGGTGAATTGGGAGCTAATTTTCCTTCTTTTGCTACTGTTCCATCAACAATAATTTCGTAATCTACATACGTTACCATATTACTGAGCATTATTTTTAGCTGGGTAAATTGTTTTGTTTTTCCGTAAGATGCTTTGGGTTTATTAATCTTAATCCAAGCTTCATTATCAGGAAGCTCATCTAAAAAAGTAGTCTGAGGCATTGGTGCAAACCTGCTAAAGCTAATTAGCGGTCCGTATCTCTGATGTGTTATAGTAGAATCTTTTGCTCCATAACCGGCATAACGCTGCCAATTTTCTGAATAGCTAATGTTTACACTCATTTTTGGTGCGATATCAACCACAGGAAAAAGCCCCACTCCAATACCACCAAATTTAGTTTGTAATTCATTTCTGATGTAAGAGGTTATTCTATCTACTTCAATTTGAGAATCTCCATAATGCATGATGCGGACTTTCTTCTTCTGAGCATTTTCTAAGGCTTCAAAAAAACGATGCAAAGCAGGTATAGACTTATCAGTAACTTGCAGTTTTTTTCTATATGCTGCTAATGAATCTAATTTTTGTTTGATAATGGTAGAATCTATTTGCGATATTTTTTCTTTCACCATGGTAGAATCATCAAACAATATGGCTAAATCTTTTTCATAACTTTCTATACTGTCAGACTTATTTTCAACACCAAAAAACTCGTTGGGAGTAGGAAATTGCAATTCATATTTTCCTACTTTAATCCCCTCGGCAGGAAAAACAAACATGACAAAAAAAAGCAAAAGAAATACTGCTACCAACGTTACAAACGTTATTAGTGGAGAAACAATTTTAGCTTTAGGTACTGTTTCTTGATGTGTTATTTCTTCGGAATCTTTAATTGTTGGCCAACGTTTAAATTTTCATCAATATTATTGAATTTCATAATGTCATCAGCAGAAATTCCCGGATAGTTTTTAGCAATTAGCCATAAATTATCGCCTGATTTTACAGTATATATGCTATAATCTCCACTTGAAAAATTAGTGTTTTTAGGTGTTTCTTGCTTTACTTCCTGCTTTTCTTCAGCCACAGGTTCCGGAGCAGCTTGTCGCTCTCCGTAAATACTTAATTTTTGTCCGATATCTATTCTTGTTCCTCTGAGGTTATTCCAGCTTTGTAATTCAGCAACAGAAACTTTATATCTCTCTGCGATGACACCTAACACATCTCCTGATTTTACAGTATAAACAACAGGTTTTCCATCAAAATCCGGAATATTTTCTAAATCATCTTTAGGTTCTATTTCCTTTGGTTTATTCAATATCGAATCCTGATAAAAATAAATACTATCCTTCATTTCAATTATTTTTTTCCTATCTGCTTTATCAAAATATAAGGGATAATTTGCAGGTAAAATGGCTTTATCAAAATTTAAAACTGGATTTAAAAATTCAAACTGATTTTTATCAAAACCTATAACATCTTCCAATGCTTTAGCCTGAAGTTTTCTTTCTAAAGTCAAAGTGTCTCTATCAAATTTTGGCTTCAACTTCACAACTTCATAATCATCATAATTAACGATATAAACCATGGCTGTAAAAGCATTAACAAACTCGTTGGTTTCAGTAGGTAACAACTCATAAAGCGATTTATAATCTTTCTTTCCCGAACGTAAGATTGCCTTATTTACATTTACCACTCCACAAGAGTAAGCTGCCAAAGCAAGCTCCCAATTTTGATACAATTCATACAAATGCTTAATATTGCTTAATGCAGCAAAAGTGGATTTTTCCATATCTCGTCTTTCGTCAACAAATTCATCTACACGCAAACCGTATTTTACCGCCTGAGGGTAAGTTAAATGCCAAAAACCTTCACCACCAATACCATTTTTGGAAGTTGGATTAAAAGCCGAACATACCAAAGGCACTAAATTTAGTTCTTTTGGCAATTGATGTTTTTCTAATTCCTTATTAATTATGGGTTGATAATATTTTAGCAAACTCAACGCTGTTGGACATTTATACGCTTTTGATGAGAAATAATAAGGCAAATAATGATTTTCAGGATAAGCTGTTGGGAAAGCTCTTTCTAAAGAAATTGTTCCAAACAAAAAGATTGATCCGGTTGTTATTTCGGGGCCTTTATAATCAATATGTTTAGGGGGTTGTATTTCAGAAAGTGAAAGTAATTTTTTGTTATAAGCATTCCTAGTAACATCCTCATATTCTGTTTTATAAATAGTTTCTTTTTGCTTTTTTTGAGCAACTAATTCAGTCGATAAAGACAACAAGGAAACAATAATGAAAATATGTTTAAAAAAAACGCTCATGGACATACAAAACACCTATTTATCGGTTGTTATTTTTTCAATTTTCAAACCAATATCTGATATTCCATTTAATCCATCCTCAACACGCATGGCTTGTTCAAGATAAACCGTATAAATTCCTTTTTTAGCAAACTTTACATTTCCTAAATAAGGCTGCTGATAATCCCACAAATCGCCAATACCCTTACCTTTCCATCTCCCCCTGTTATCAGCAATAACACAATTTACAGTATCTTTAGAGAAATCTCCACTTGGTCCATTTATCGTAACAAACAAATACAAATTGCTATACGCATAATCACCTTTATTTCTGATATTTATATAAATATTATGAGGATGTAATGTGTCTTTAGCTTCAAACTCAAAAGTAGCAACATTCTCTTTTTTCCAATTAGCATTATCTATAGCAATATACTCATCATACACCGTATTATCGGTACACGAAGCCATTAAAAAAATTAAACTAATGATACTGATTATTTTTAATAATTGTGGCATGAATAATTGTTACTCTTTCTTATTGTTAGGACGTTGTTGATTGTTGGGCTTCCCGCCTTTTTTTCTCCTTTTGTTTTTATTTCTGTTATTATTGCCTTTTGGCTTATCAAAACGAGTTAATGAATCTTGTCCAACAACATTTTCGTAATCAGGTTTTTTAACTTCCTCTTTAATTTCCATATACATGGCTAAATCCTCAGGAAACTCATTTTTTTTGTTCATCGCAATAATTTCGTTTACTCTATCAAGTTTCATCTCAATAAAACGAACAGGATCATCTTTGTAAGAATACCAAAGTGTATTGCTAAAAATGTCCATCTTTCTATAAAAAGCTTCACCTTTTTTAGTCTTTAAGTTTATGCTAGTATCCGGAAATGATTTTAGCGCATCGGTATAAGCATCCAACTCATAATTTAAGCAACATTTAAGCTTACCACATTGTCCTGCCAATTTTTCAGGATTTAACGAAAGCTGCTGATAACGTGCTGCAGAAGTAGAAACAGACCTAAAATCTGTTAACCAAGTAGAACAACACAATTCTCTTCCGCAAGAACCAATCCCTCCTAACCTACTGGCTTCCTGACGAACACCAATTTGCTTCATTTCAATACGGATTTTAAACTCTTCTGCTAATTTTTTAATTAGTTCTCTAAAATCAACTCTTGTTTCTGCTGTATAATAAAAAATAGCTTTTGAATTATCTCCTTGATATTCTACATCGCTAATTTTCATCTGCAAACCATAGGCAATAGCAATGGTCCTGGCTTTAAACATGGTATCTTCTTCTCTTTTTTGAGCAGTTATCCATTTTTTAATATCTCCATCATTTGCCAAACGGTAAATTTTAAGAATTTCTTTAGAATCTAAATCTACTTTGTGCTTACGCATTTGTTTTTTTACCAATTCTCCGGCTAATGAAACCGTTCCAATATCATGACCAGAAGCTGCTTCAACAGCAACCACATCACCAACATTTAAACTCAGTTTGTCAGTATTTCTAAAAAATTCTTTACGGTTATTTTTAAATCGAACTTCAACACAGTCAAATGGTTCTTGTCCGAAAGGTAATTCTATGTCGTTAAGCCAATTGGTTACATTTAATTTATTACAACCTCCCGACTTACTGCTACAGCCAGATGAAGAAGTTCCACAACCTCTTCCTGTGCTACATCCACTACACCCCATATATATTAATTTGTTACGTTATATTTAAAAGTTCATTGCATATTGTCAGCAAATTGAACATATTGTCTCTTTTATCCTTAAAAAAAAGATGTAACAAAGATACTATTCTATCTCATAAAAAATTGATTATTTAAATTGATTTATGAGAAATTGTTTGTTGATTAAATACTCTAATCCCTTGAACTTAGTAATCAGACCTATCAGCCTGATTTAAGAAAATTATGCTCCGTTGGAGCTTATTAGTAAAAATATTGAAATTTCAAACCTCCCTTCTTCTCCTCTCCAATTCTTTTTGGATGAGCTGCAGTTCTCTTCCTGTTTGTCCAGAGATGGAAGTGTTTTCTTCTGCTCTTCGGATAAGGTATGGCGTAACATCTTTTACAGGACCATAAGGCACATATTTAGCGACATTATAAGATGCTTTCGCTAAATTATTGCTGATGTGGTTACTCATTCCTAATAATTGAGCGAAATAAATTCGTGCATCATCTTTAGCAATGTTGTGTTCCTTCATTAAGTCCAATAAATACAAAGCACTTTTTTCATTGTGCGTACCACTGCAAAAAGAAATCACATCAATATTTTCTACACAAATTTTTTGAGCAAGGTCATAATCTCTATCGGTATCTTCTTTGGTTTTTTGCATAGGATCTTCGTAATTCATTGCAGCAGCTCTTTCTCTTTCTTTTTCAATGTATGCTCCTCTCACTAACTTTAACCCAATAATAAAACCCTCATTTTTAGCAATAGCTACCAATTCTTTAATATAAGCAATTCTATCCCACCTGTAAAGCTGAGCAGTATTATAAACAATGGCTTTTTCTTTGTTGTACTTACGCATCATTTCCAAAGCTAACTCATCCACAGGGTTTTGAATCCAGGTTTCTTCTGCATCTATAAAAACAGGCACATTAGCATTAAAAGCGGCCTGACAAAGCGTATCTACTCTGTTTTTAAATCTTTCAAATTCATCTTTTTCCTGAACAGTCAGTTGTTTTTTAGCATTTACTTTTTCCAACAACTCAAACCTCCCGAAACCTGTAGGTTTAAAAACCGCAAAAGGTATATTTTTATTGATAGATGCTTTCTCAATACTTGTTAATGTTTCTAATATATTAGCGTCAAAAACACTATCGAGTTGTTCTCCCTCAACGGAATAATCTAAAATGGTTTTTACATTTAACTTAGCCAACTCCTGTGTGGTTGACACTGTTTCCTCAATACTTTCTCCTCCACAAAAGTGTTTAAAAATGGTGGCTCTAATAATAGGAATTGGAAAATATAAGGGCATAAAAACTTTAAGCATCGTAGGACCAATTTTTATCAACCAATTCCAAGCTATGATTTTAAACAACCAATAACTTCTTTTTAAATCTGCATTTGATTTTCCGGCAAATGCTATTTCTGTATTATTAAAATCCATCTTACGCTAAAAAGTATCTTCAAAGTTAAAGTGCGAAATTAATTGAATTTATGATTAGGATTAGCTTTTTTTGAGATTTGTTGTTCACTTGGCACTTTAACAGCAAAGACGCAAAGCATAGAAAATAATAAACTAAAAACAGCCACTTTAATTAATTAAAGTGGCTGTTTTTAATTAGTTACAAATCATTATTTACTTACTTTCTATAAATTCGTTGAATTCATCTACAGTGGTAGAAAAAGTAAAATCATCACTTAATTGGTAGTAGTTCTTTTTATCAACACAAAAGTCGTAAGCAAATTTAGCGTATTCAAATTTTGTTTCTTCAAAGCTAAATAAAGTCATTATTTCTTTTACCTGTTTTACAGAAAGACAGTTGTTTTTGGTAAATGTTTTGGCAACTTTCAATTTGGTATCTGCAAAAGATTGTTTTTCTACTGAAGCTTTTCCTGCACTAAAATCTGATGAAGGAATAGCTTGGTAACAACCCGTTGGAGTGGCTTCAACAGGAACTGGCTCATGAACAGGATTGGTTGTCATTCCATCATTATAATTTCCTGAACTGGTTGAGCTTGATGTTACCGTAGTGGTAGTAACGGTTTGAGACGATGTTGTTTGTACATTTGTTCCTGTATTCATTCCACCATCATTTACACTTACATTTACATTCATTCCTACCCCACCAACATTCATTCCTACCGATATATTTTCTTGATTAGCAGGATCAACAGTTGTAGTGGTAGTTACAGTTTCCGTTACCACAACATCAGTTGTTGCCTGTGGCTGAACAGTAGTAGTGGTTGTTGCTGCCGGAGCAGTAGGTGGTGTTGTTGAATACGAAACTACAGACTGTTGTGGAGCAGCAGGAGATTGAGCTATGGCAACCATTCCACTCGGACGCATTACATATTCTCCTTTTTTATTTTTCTTAATCTCAAATGAATACTCTGTATTGTTATCCATCATATAAATAGATTTAGTAACAGAAGCAAACTGATTGTTCTCAAAAATAACGGTTACTTTATAACTTCCTTCGAATTTTAAATCGGTTACTTTTACATTAGTTTCAAAATTTATGTTTTGTAATACACCATTTAATACTACTTGAAATCTTGAACCATCTTGATTAAAAAATACAACATTGCAATTTTGTGCTTGAGCTACATATGCGCCTAATATAATAGCTGTAAATAATAAAAATTTTTTCATCGTTTTTCTTTTTAAATTAATATTGTGTTCGCTCTTAGCAAGTTAAATGCCAAGTTGTTTTTTTAATTCATCAAAGGAATTTTGATAACTAAAATCTTTTTCCAAAAGTAATATATTATCTTTATCATAAATAAATGGGTATGAATTTTTTACAATTTCCATTTTAAATTCATCGTACTCAAACAAAATCACTATGCTCCTAAGCTGTTCTACAGTTATACAAAAATCTAGTTCAGATTGCCTAAAATCGCTATAAACATCTATTTTTCTATCGTCAATGCTTAGGTTGTTAATTTTTAATTTCACCTCATTTAACTCTTCATCTTTAAGCGGCCACGGACAACCAACTTCTCCTTCATAATCAGGCATTCGATAATAATCATCAAAAGGAACTTTTTGAGCTAATGAATCTTTTTCCATTTCAATTGTATCTTTTGTTTCAGGAATTACAGCTACTATTATTTGGGTTAGTTGAATAGTAAAAACCGAACTATCCACTTGCTGTTGATGTGGAGGAAACAACACTTTTAGCAACTCCAATTTATTATTTTTTAATAGATAATGCTGAGAAACACCACCTTCCAAAACATAAATGTTAGTCGTATGTTGAAGGGTGTCATCTTTAAAATTAAAGGTAAGCTTGTAGTTCTGTTGCTTAACCAATCCAACTATCTGAACTTTTGAAACATAGTCTTCAGTTTGTTTTTTTTCATTTACTGACAATTGAAACAACACTTGCTCTTCTGCATCTATAAAAACTGTTGTCCCTTGAGAAAATAATTGACAGCAAAATATATTCGCTAAAAAAACAAGGGCAATTATTGCTATATTTCTAGCTAAAAAGCTCATCAAATCTGAAAGTTTCTTTTAAACGCACACCTTTTTCGGTATGCTGAACGGTGCAACATTCATTTACTGAATCGTGCTCTAAAAATAAGATGTATTCTTTGTCAGCAGCTTCTTTTAAAAACTTAGCTTTTTCATCTAAGGTCAATAACGGACGAGTATCGTAACCCATTACATAAGGCAAAGGAATATGTCCTACAGAAGGTAATAAATCCGCCATAAAAACTACTTTTTTTCCTTGATAATTAATATGCGGAATCATTTGAGCATCGGTATGTCCGTCTGCCAATAAAATGTCAAAATAATCAAAACCTTCTTTATCAATAAACTTCAGTTGACCAAATTCCATCATAGGAATAATATTTTCTTTCAAAAAAGAAGCTTTTTCACGCTGATTAGGTACGGTAGCCCACTCCCAATGGCGACTATTACTCCAATAAGTAGCATTTTTAAAAGTAGCTTCATATTTGGTTCTATCAGCATTCCATTTTACTCCGCCACCGCAATGGTCGAAATGCAAATGGGTAAGAAAAACATCTGTAACATCATCAGGATGAAAGCCTAATTTTTTAAGATTTCCTTCTAACGAATCATTTCCATGTAAATAATAATGTCCGAAAAACTTTTCATCTTGCTTGTTACCCATGCCGTTATCAATAATCATTAGTCTATCGCCATCTTCTATCAACATACAACGCATACTCCAGCTACACATGTTATTTTCGTCTGCCGGATTAGTTCTTTGCCACAATGATTTTGGCACCACTCCAAACATAGCACCGCCATCTAACTTAAAACTCCCTGTGTTTAATGGATATATTTTCATGATATTTTTTTATGTGTTTTAAAGGATAAAATTAGTCAATTGATTTTGAAAATAAATTTTGACTAATTAGAAAATCAAAGATTGTTTTTTTCTTAGTCGGAAAAATCTAATTTTATCCCATGAAAACAAAAGTTTTATTAGTTACACCACCATTTACACAACTCAACACCAGTTATCCTGCTACCACTTACTTAAAAGGATTTTTAGATAGTAAAGGTGTTCAGACAAATCAGTGTGATTTAAGTATAGAACTGTTTACCAAAATTTTTACAAAAGACTTTATTGCTCATCTCTTTAAAGAAGTTGAAAAAAGTAATGAAGAAATAGCATTTCCGATGGTATATGACCAACGAGAAGATTATATACAAAAAGTAGATCGAGTTATTCATTTTTTACAACAACATGAGGTTACTGCTGCTTACCAAATGTTACAAAGTAATTTTTTACCTAAAGCTCACCGAAGCACCAATTTAAACGAAGAAGAATTTGAATATGGTTTCGGAAATTTAGGCATCATAGATAAAGCCAAGCATTTGGCCACACTTTTCATTGAAGAATTAGGCGATTTTATTAAATCCAATATAGATGAGTTCTTTTCTTTTACACGCTATGCCGAACAAATTGCAACAGCAGCAAGTAGTTTTGATGAAATTGATGAATACCTTTCTTTTGAAACCACCATTATAGAAGATCAATTGCTATTACTTATAACTGGTAAATTAGAAGAATACCAACCGGATCTAGTTTGTTTTACTATTCCTTTTCCCGGAAACCTATTCGCTGCACTGCGTTGTGCTCAATTTATAAAAAAACATGCTAAAAAAACAAAAATTGCTTTTGGAGGTGGTTATTGTAATACCGAATTACTCTCCTTAACCGATACTCGAATTTTTAATTATGTTGATTTTATTACCTTAAATGATGGTGAAGGTCCGCTATTAAAACTTTGCGAATACCTTGATAAAATAATAACTAAAGAAGAATTAGAAAGAACCTACATCCTTGAAAATGAAAAAGTAGTCTATCAAAATAAGACACCTAATACTATTTTTCATCACAGCAATTTACCCGCACCAAGTTATGCCGATTTACCACTTCATAGTTATTTGTCATTTTTAGATGTGATGAATCCCATGCACCGATTGTGGACAGATGGAAAGTGGAATAAATTAACCGTTGCTCATGGTTGTTATTGGAAACAATGTACTTTTTGCGATGTTAATTTAGATTACATTGCGAATTACCAAAATACTACCGCTGAAGATTTGGTTGATAAAATTGAAAAGATAATTGCAGAAACGGGTACTTATGGTTTTCATTTTGTGGATGAGGCTGCTCCACCCAAAATGCTTAGAGCTTTAGCCGAAGAATTACTAAAAAGAAAAGTATATATTACTTGGTGGACTAATATTCGTTTTGAAAAAACATTTACTCCTGAATTGTGTGCTCTTTTAGCAAAGTCGGGGTGCATAGCTGTAACAGGCGGTTTAGAAGTAGCCTCTGACAGGTTATTAGAGAAAATGAAAAAAGGCGTTGACATTGCTCAAGTGGCAAGAATTACCAATTCATTTGCAGAAAACAACATTATGGTTCATGCCTATTTAATGTATGGCTTTCCAACAGAAACAGATCAAGAAACTATAGACTCCCTTGAAATTGTTAGACAATTATTTGAAAACAACTGTATTCAATCAGCGTTTTGGCACTTATTTACCACCACTGCTCACAGCCCTATTGGCAAAAACCCTGAGAATTATGAAATTAAAATAGTTGGCCCTAAGTTTAAAGGGTTTGCTCAAAACGATTTGTATCACGAAGACCCTCTTGGAGCCAATCATAAACAATATAGCGATGGTTTAAATCTTGCTTTACAAAATTATTTAAACGGACTTGGCTTTGATGTCCCTTTACAAGAATGGTTTGATTTTGAAATTATGCCAACCACTCATCCCAATAATTTAATTGCCTCTTTTTTAAAATAACAGATTATTTTTTTCTTAATCGTAAAAATCTAATTTTACATTACTGTATGTTAAGCGCATTTCAAAATCATATCAAGAGTAATCGACTGTTTCAACCAACAGATAAAATTTTATTGGCGGTAAGTGGCGGAAAAGACTCTATGGCAATGCTACATTTATTTGTAGCTGCTAAATTTAATATTGGTGTGGCTCATTGCAATTTTCAATTGAGAGATAAAGCTGCTGATGAGGACGAACTTTTTGTTCAGCAAACGTGCCAACAACTCGATATTCCTTTCCATTCTATTAGGTTTGACACAGCCGAATATGCCGAAAAAAATAAAATTTCAACACAAATGGCTGCCCGAGAATTGCGTTATAATTGGTTTGAAGAAATAAAAAACACATATCATTACCATTTTATCGCTACCGCTCATCATCAAAATGATGTAGCTGAAACCATGTTAATTAACTTAACCAAAGGCTCTGGATTAAGCGGACTTCACGGCATAAAAACTAAAAACAACCATATCATTCGTCCCTTACTTTGTTTTACTTCTGATGAAATTCAGCAATATATTTTCACATACCAAATAAGTTACAGAGAAGACCAAAGTAATACTTCTGTAAAATATGTTCGTAATAAAATAAGGCATAAGGTATTACCCAAACTTGTTGAAATTAATCCTAATATTATTGAATCACTTAATAAAACTGCAAGACATTTTTCGGCTACTGAAAATATTTTAATGCAGAAAATTGAAGCAGAAAAAAAGCGTTGTTTTACCACTGAAAAAGAGCTTGTTAAAATCAATATTGAACACTTACAACAGCTACATCCATTAGCTACTTACTTGTATTATTTTTTATTACCATACCATTTTAATTTTGATGATTGCGAGCAAATTGTGCTTTCACTAGATAAAAATTCCGGTAAGCAATTTTTCTCCACTACTCATCAACTTATTAAAGACAGAGCATTTTTATTGCTTTCTCCCAAAACAGCAAAACAACCCGAACCAATTATTATTAATACCGTCAATGATTTTTCCAAAAGTCCTATAAATATTAAGTTTGAATTAATTAAAAATGAAAATATTACATTTAAAACAGCCAAAAACATTGCTTATTTAGATGCTGTCAAAATTGCTTTTCCTTTGTGTTTTAGAAAATGGAAAGAAGGAGACCGCTTTACTCCATTTGGCATGAAAAGCAAAAAGAAATTGAGCGATTATTTTATTGATGAGAAATTTTCTATACCTGAAAAAGAAACAACTTGGCTATTAACCGACAAAAATGACAACATTATTTGGGTAGTAAATTCCAGAACAGACAATAACTTTAAAGTTAATTCAACCACCAAAACAATTTTGCTTTTAGAAACCTATTAATCATGCTTTTTACCGATCAAATTAGCCATACCATTGAAATCTCCAACACTCCCAAAAAAATTATTAGTGTGGTACCTTCACAAACAGAGTTGCTTTACGATTTGGGTTTAGAAAACGAAGTAGTTGGCATTACTAAATTTTGTGTCCATCCCGAAAAATGGTTTAGAAGCAAAACAAGAATTGGCGGCACTAAAAACCTGAACATTGAGAAAATAAAAGCTCTTAAGCCAGATTTAATTATTGCCAACAAAGAAGAAAATACCGAAGCAGAAATTAAAGCTCTTCAACAACTTTTTCCTGTTTGGACAAGCGACATTTCTACGCTGAAAGATAGCCTCAACATGATTAAAACCATTGGCGAAATCACTAAAAAAAATGAAAATGCTAGCAGGTTAATTAACACTATCGAACAAAAATTTGAAAAATACCAATTCAATTTTACTAAACGCTATACTGCTTTGTATTTAATTTGGAAAAAACCCTATATGAGTGTAGGAAACGACACTATTATTCATCATTTAATGGATTATTGTGGTTTTAAAAATGTATTGAGCAACAAAACACGTTACCCTGAAATTAATGAAACTGAAATACAACAACTACAACCTGAATTTATTTTGCTATCATCAGAACCTTATCCTTTTAAAGAAAAGCACATAGCTGAATTAAAAAGCTTATGTCCTAATAGCAAAATCATGTTGGTAGATGGCGAAATGTTTTCGTGGTATGGCTCTCGATTACAGTATGCTCCGACCTACTTCTTTAATTTATGGAATGGAATAAAATTTGCTAATCAAAAAAATCTTTAATCAAATCTATATATTAACTTAAAAATAAAAATCATGAAAAAAAATTTAATTATTGCTAGTTTAGTTGGTGCATTTGTTACCGCAGGTTTATTTAGTTTTACTCCAAAAACTCAAGATGGAGCAACAGGAACACAATTTAAAATTATTACCAGTATCGAATCTATTGTTCCAATGGGTATTGGTCGTTCTAGAATTATTGAAAACCTTACAGAGGTAAATCATCATCATTTTACTACCGGAAGAACTGATGGTAAAGACAGTGAACAAGGTAAAATAAAAAGAAGTGATGCTAAAGTTGATGAATTAGCAGAAACAAAAATGCTTAACTTTTATAGTGGTGTTGGATTAAACTTCCAAAATGTTGCTTCAAACGATGCGATGATTACTTCAAAATTAAATGAAATGGCTGCTAATGGCTGGGAGTTAGTAACTGTTGTTAGTGGTGTAGAAGCTGATGCAGGAAAAGAAGATGGTAATGGCATCTTTATTACCCGATACATTTTTAAAAAATAAAAATCTTTTTAATCCCTCGTTTTTTACGGGGGATTTTTTTTAGTCTAAAACTTATTTTTCTTTTTGTAATGCAAGACACAACTAGCTAATTGAAAACTAAAAAAAACAAAATTACTTGTCAACTAAACTTATTTGCTGAATTTCGCCATCATTTTTATTTCAGATGAATTTAGAAAAGAAAATTTGGCAATACCTCCTTTTATTTTTCCTTGCTTTTATTTGGGGAAGCTCTTTTATTTTAATGAAAAGAGGCATGAAAGTTTATTCGCATGACGAAGTTGGAGCACTAAGAATAGCTATTTCTTTTTTGTTTTTATTGCCTTTTTTATTTAAATACATTCATAAGGTAAAAAAAGACAGGTGGAAATATTTAGCCATAGTAGGTGTTTTTGGTAGTGGTATTCCTGCTTTTTTATTCACTTTAGCAGAAACCGGTATTACCAGTTCCTTAGCAGGAATGCTCAACTCATTAACACCATTCTTTACACTAATTTTAGGAGTTGTTATTTTTAAAATTCCCGTTCAAAAAGGAAAATTTATTGGTGTTTTTATTGGTTTAATAGGAGCAATAGGCTTAATCATGTCTAACGGTGTTGATTTTAACAATACGCCCATATTTTATGCACTTTTAGTAGTAATTGCTACTTTGTGTTATGCCTTAAGTGTTAATACCATTAAAAAATATTTAGGCGAAATAAATTCCATAGCTATTACTGCCCTATCTTTTTTAACCATAGGCATTCCTTGCATCATTTATTTGTTTTTTACTGATTTCTATGAAACTACCACAACTAATCCTGAAGCATTAAAAGCATTAGCGTATGTTTCGGTTTTAGCTGTAATTGGTACGGCATTATCTATTATTATTTTCAATCAACTGATAAAATATACTTCGGCAGTATTTGCTTCAACAGTTACTTACCTCATACCAATTTTTGCCATCTTTTGGGGAGTTATTGATGGTGAGGAAATTAACTTCATTCAAATCGTTAGTATTTTTATAATTTTAGTAGGTATTTATTTTGTGAATAAAATAAAATAATTGTTTGCTTTTTAATCTGCTTAGATACTTGAAAATTGCATATTGATTATTAAATTTGCCGCTTTAATTTTTATCGTATCAAACCTTAAAATGGCATCATCAACTAAATACATTTTTGTAACAGGAGGAGTAGCATCTTCATTGGGAAAGGGAATAATTGCAGCTTCATTGGCTAAACTTTTACAAGCCAGAGGTTATTCAACCACTATTCAAAAGCTAGATCCTTACATTAACATAGATCCGGGAACATTAAATCCTTATGAACACGGAGAGTGTTTTGTTACAGATGATGGTGCTGAAACTGACTTAGATTTAGGACATTACGAAAGGTATTTAAATGTACCTACTTCACAAGCCAATAATGTAACTACTGGTAGAATTTACCAATATGTTATTAACCAAGAACGTGCAGGTGCATATTTAGGAAAAACCGTTCAGGTAATTCCTCATATCACAGATGAAATTAAAAGAAGAATTAAACTTTTAGGAAATACGGGAGAATATGATATTGTAATTACTGAAATTGGAGGAACTGTTGGAGACATAGAATCCTTACCTTATATAGAAGCTGTTCGTCAGCTAAAGTGGGAGCCCGATTTTGATTGTATTGTCTTACATTTAACTTTTGTTCCATTTTTGGCAGCTTCCGGAGAATTAAAAACAAAACCCACACAACACTCTGTTAAACAACTACTTGAATCAGGTGTGCAACCAGATATCTTAGCCTTAAGAACAGAACACAAACTTTCTGAAGGCGTAAAAGAAAAAGTAGCGTTGTTTTGCAACATTTCTCCAAAAGCAGTTATAGAAGCAATGGACGCTGATACTATTTATGATGTACCTTTGTTAATGCAAGAAGAAGAGTTAGATAAAGTGGTATTAGATAAACTGGGATTATCTTATGGCGAAGAACCTCAACTAGTTGCTTGGAAACAATTTTTAACCAAACTAAAAAACCCGAAACAAACCATAAAAATTGGTTTGGTAGGAAAATATACAGAGCTTCAAGATGCTTACAAATCTATTTCTGAAGCCATCATACATGCCGGAGCACACATAGAAACTAAAGTTGAAGTTGACTGGATACATTCTGAAGACATCAATGAAAAGAATGCCAAACAATTACTTGAAAACTTAAACGGTGTGTTAGTAGCACCTGGTTTTGGAGAAAGAGGTATTGAAGGAAAAATTGCCGCAATAAAATATGCCAGAGAAAATAAAATACCGTTTTTCGGAATTTGCTTGGGAATGCAGTGTGCTGTAATTGAATTTGGTAGAAATGTATTAGGGTTAACAGATGCACATTCCACAGAAATGTATCCTGAAACGCCATTTCCGGTAATTTATTTAATGGAAAGTCAGAAAAACATTAGCGATAAAGGTGGTACAATGCGTTTGGGAGCTTACTCTTGCAATGTGAAAGAAAATTCCAATGCTTTTGCTGCTTATAACAGCGACAAAATTCAGGAGCGTCACAGACATCGTTATGAATTTAATAACAAATACTTAGGAGACTACGAAAAACAAGGTATGATTGCTACAGGTTTAAACCCTGAAAACAATTTGGTTGAAATAGTTGAAATTACTAACCACCCTTGGTTTGTAGCTGTTCAATTTCATCCGGAATATAAAAGTACGGTAATTAACCCTCACCCATTATTTTCTGCATTTATTAAGGCAGCTGCCGATCATCACAACAAATAATGTTAAAAAATATTTTTCAATAAACCCACATAAATGAGTAAAGGACTAGATAAAAATGGCATAATTGGATTGGTATTAATTGGAGCAATCCTATTAATTTTTAGTTACTTAACACAACCAACAGAAGAAGAATTAGCAGCCAAAGCCAAAAAAGACAAAGCCGCTAAGCAAACCGAACAAATAGATAAATCTAATGCTGAAGAAGTAATTCCTCCTACCGAAAACAAAGAAGATACAACTGCTGAAAACACTATTCTTCCTCTTGATTCTATAGCATTAACTACTGGTACAGATTCATTATCTAACCTTCAATATCAATTGGAATATGGTCCGTTTGCTAATGCAGCTAGTGGCGAAGAAAAAACATTTACCCTAGAAAATGAAAAAATAAAAGTTACTGTTTCTAACAAAGGTGGTAGAATAACTTCTGTTGAATTAAAAGAATATGTTACTTACGATTCTTTACCACTTATCTTGTTCAAAGAAAACCTTTCTAGATTCAATGCAGAACTTTCTATTCCCGGAGTTACCGGTAAAAACTCTTTACGAATTATCAATACCGAAAACCTGTATTTTGATACAGAAAATACTTCATTTGAAGTAGGAAACGGAGATAGTAAAAGCTTTTCTCTTAAATTATATACTACCGATAAAACCAGTTTTATTGAATATAAATATACCCTTTCGGGAGGTGCTTATTTGGTAGATTTCGACTTTACCACTTCAGGAATGAATGAAATTTTAACCGAAGAGCCTATTATTCAATGGCAAATGGTAACTCCAAGTCAGGAAAAGACAATACAAAGTCAAGAAATGGCGAGTACAACTTACTACAAATACAATAACAATGAAGTTGATTACATTGGAACCGGTGCTTACGAAAAAGAAGAGATGCTTTCGTCAATGGATTGGATTATGTTTAAACAACAATATTTCAATGCTACATTAATAGCTAAAGACAAACCTTTCGAAAATGCCAATTCTTTTGTTGAAACAAAACAAGTTCCTGAAGACTTAAAAAATACGCATGTAAAAGAAATGAGTGCAGGAATTACACTTCCTTACGAGTTTAAAAACAACGAGACATTTGCCATGCAATATTATTTCGGTCCTAACCGATTGGATGATTTAAAAGCTGTAGGTGTTGGGTTAGATGAAGCTATTGACTATGGCTGGGGAATTTTTGGTTGGGTAAACCACTTAATTATTCGTCCGGTATTTAATTTCCTAATAGGTTTTGACATGTCTATCGGTATCGTAATACTGTTACTTACCATTATTATTAAAACCTTGCTTTTCCCTATTACCTGGAAAACTTATTTGAGTAGTGCCAAAATGAAGGTATTAAAACCTGAAATTGCCGAGCTTACCGAAAAACATAAAGGTGATGCCATGAAAAAGCAACAAGCTACTATGGCATTGTACAGACAAACAGGTGTAAATCCCTTGGCAGGATGTATTCCTATGTTAATACAAATGCCCATTTTATTTGCTTTGTTTAGATTTTTTCCGGCAACTTTCGATTTACGTCAGAAAAGCTTCCTTTGGGCAGAAGATTTATCTACTTACGATTCCATTTTTGAATTGCCTTTTGATATTCCTTTCTATGGAGCTCACGTAAGTTTATTTACTTTATTGATGGCTATTTCTATGATTTTCTATACTAAAGCTAATAGTCAAATGACTTCGGGAGCAGGAATGGAAGGAGCTATGGCAGCTCAAATGAAAATTATGATGTACTTAATGCCCATAATGATGTTGTTTTTCTTCAACAGTTACGCATCTGGTTTAAGTTATTACTATTTAGTTGCCAACATGATGACAATCGGACAGCAGTATGCCATAAAAAAATGGTTTATTGATGAAGATAAATTATTAGCTAAAATCCAAGCCAATAAAACCAAAGTGAAAAAGAAATCAGGCTTTGCAGCTAAATTAGAAGCCAGAATGAAAGAAGCTCAAAAATTACAAGAAAAAAGAAAGAAAAAGTAAACAAGCATGAAATCAACCCTCTATATACTCATCCTTATACTTTTTAGTGTAAATGCTTGTAAAACCCAAGAAAAAACACAAGATAGAGCTGTAAAAGAAGACACAACAGCACCTAAAGAAACAGAAATCACTCAGCAAACTGACCCTACTCCTGTAAAAGAAAGCTTATTTATTACTATGGAAAGAACACCTTGCTTAGGCATGTGTCCATCTTATGTTATATGGATCTACAATACCGGAAGAGTAGATTATGAAGGTAGAACTTTTGCGAAAAAAGAAGGCAAACATACCAAAACACTTTCTAAAGATGCAATGGATGAAATTACTAATATGATTAAAGAAATTGGCTTTTTTAATCTTGAAGATAAATACGATGCGCAAGTTACTGATATTCCATCTTGTATAATTTCTGTAAATTTGGATGGTAAAAAGAAAAAAATTCTAGACAGATATGAAGGTCCTAAATCACTTAGAAATTTAGAGAAATTGATAGACCATCATGTGATAGATGATGAATTAATAAAAGTGGAGGAATAAATAATTACTATTCAAAATCAAAACCATGGCTGTTAAAATTATAGAGGTTACCGATAATAAACACTTTAAAGACTTTGTAAATGTTCAGTTTGAAATTTACAAAGACAATAATTTTTGGGTTCCACCTATCAAAAAAGATGAAATAAAAGCTATTCAGAGTATTTACAACCCTGCTTTTAGGTTTTGTAAAGCTAAGTTTTGGGTGGCTTATAAAGATGATAAATGTGTTGGAAGAATTGGTGCTATCATTAATGAACAATACAACGAAAAAACCGGTGAAAAAGCAGGGCGCTTTACTCGATTAGAATTTTTTGATGATGAAGAGGTAGTTAAAAACTTACTTCAAACAGCTGAAGAATGGCTTAAATCTGAAGGAATGACTAAAGTATTAGGTCCATTAGGTTTTACCAATCTCGATCACCAAGGAATGTTAGTAGAAGGTTTCGACCATTTACCATCAGCAGCATCAGAATACCATTTGCCTTACTACAAAGATTACATGGAAAAATTGGGCTACCAAAAAGAAATTGATTGGATAGAATTCCGTTTATTTTTAGAAGGTATTCCTGACAAAGCAAAAAGAGTAGCCGAAGTGATAAAAACCAGAAACCAGCTTACAGTTAAAAGTTTTAAAAAAACAGCTGAATTACAACCTTTTGCTATTAAGCTTTTTGAAATATTAAATGAAGCGTTTAAGGATTTATTTAGTGTTGTACATCTTGATAAAGAAATGATAGATTATTATGTTAAGCGTTATTTAATGATGCTTAATCCTCAGTTTGTAAAATTAATTTTCGATAAAGATAACCAATTAGTTGCTTTTATTATTGGGTTACCATCTTTGTCAGAAGGCCTACAAAAAGCCAATGGAAGAATTTTCCCATTTGGTTGGTACCACATCCAAAAAGCATTAAAAAAACCAAAAGTTGTAGATTTAATGCTTACCGGCATTATGCCCGAATACCAAGGAAAAGGTGTTGCTGCCATTTTAATTAATGAGTTGCAAGCTGTAATGGAAAAACATGGGGTTACTGAAGTAGAAACTACCGGAATTTTTGAAACCAACCAAAAAGCCATACAAAACTGGAAAAACTACGAAAACACGCAACACAAAAGAAAACGTTGTTGGGTGAAGAGTTTGTAAAGCAAAGAAAACCTAAAAGATTTATTTAGGTATTAATAATATTTTCTTTAACCGCATAAATGACGATTCCTGCTGTATTTTTAATATTCAGCTTGTGCATGATGTTTTTGCGGTGAGTATTTACAGTATGCGTACTTAAATACAACTTATCGGCAATTTCTTTGTTGGTTAGTCCGTCAGAAATAAGTTTAATAATCTCAATTTCTCGTTCCGACAAAGAAATTCCATCACAATCTAACGTGTTTTCTTGGTTTTTTTCCGATAGAATATTAATAACCATCCCACAATAAAACTGTTTACCGTTATACGTATCTTCTACAGCTTCTAATATTTCTTGCTTATCACAATCATCTAACAAATAACTATCCACTCCATAACTCAACGATTTATGAATAATTTGCTTTGCCAAAGATGGTGTAATGGCTAAAATTTTAGCGCTTTTATAAATCTCCTTAATTTTTTTAACGGCATCTAATCCAAACTGCCCTGTAGAATAATCAATAACAACAATATCTGGGAAATATCTTTTAGAACATTCACTCAACTGTTCTATAGAATTAACAACTCCCAACACCCTATTACGCATCTTACTTTGCACAATAGTTTTTAAACCTTCGGCAACTATAGGATTGTTATGTGCTATTAAAATATCTATCATGAATTTCTTTATTTAGACTTAATCTAAATAAAGAGCAAAAATAAAGACAAAAAACCACTTCCACTAAAAAAAAATGAATAAATATTGTAATATTTTGGGCGAACGAAATTTATAGTTAAATTTACTTTATGAAAAAATGGTTGATTTTTTTAGTAATTTGTTTTTTATCGCTTAGTAGCAACGTTCTCGCTTCAGGAGAACTTACTTTTATTGAAAACAAAGGTCAATGGCATAACAACGTTTTGCTTAAATCTGAACTAAATAGTGGTTTTGTTTATTTAGAAAAAAACCGACTAACTTTCGATTTATATGATGTTGCCATGATAGAAAAATATGCTCATCACCACAATCATTATCAACTTAATGAAATTCCCAATAAACTAAATTGGCACGCTTACAACGTAAATTTTAAAGATGGCAATCCCAACCCTACCATTATAAAATCCGAAAAAGTATTTGCCTATTTTAATTACTTTTTAGGCAATAATCCCAAAAAATGGGCTTCTAATGTTAAAGGATATAAAAAAGTTACTTATCAAGCAGTTTATAAAGGCATAGACTTTCAAATGTATTCTACCGATAATTTAAAGTACGATTTTATAGTAAAAGCCCAAGCTAATCCTAATCAGATTAAGTTAGTTTATAATGGACAAAATAAGTTACAACTCAAAAAAGGACAGCTACACGTTACTACCTCTGTAAATACTATTATCGAAGACAAACCTTATGCTTATCAAATCATTAATGGCGAAAAAAGACAAGTAAATTGTAATTATGTACTCACCAACAACGAGTTGGGTTTTGAATTCCCTAATGGATACGATAAAAACTACGATTTAATTATTGATCCAACTTTAATGTTTTCCTCTCTTTCGGGTTCTACAGCTAATAATTTCGGTTATACTGCTACTTTCGATTCTAAAGGTTTTTTATATTCTGGAAGCTCTGCTTTTGGAACAGGTTATCCTGTCACTTCCGGAGCGTATAGCACTACTTTTAATGGTGGTGGAGATGATATTGCCATTTCCAAATTCGATACTTCAGGAACTTTTCTAATTTACTCTACTTATATTGGTGGAAGCAATGTAGAGTTACCTCACAGTTTAATTGTAAACAGCTTTGATGAATTATTTATTTTAGGAACTACCAGCTCATTTGATTACCCTACAACAGCAAATGCATACGATAATACGTTTAATGGTGGAACCATGAACAATTTGTCAAACGGATTAGGAGTAAATTACTCTAATGGGTCAGACATTATTGTTTCTAGACTAAGTACTAACGGTACCAACCTTATTGCTTCTACTTATTTGGGTGGCTCACAAAATGACGGACTAAATTCAACAGGAGCTAACACTCTAAAATACAATTATGCCGATGAAGTGCGTGGTGAAATTGACATAGATAAAAACAATAATATTTACATTGTTAGTTGCACCCGAAGCCCCAACTTTCCTATTGTTGGAAATGTTTTTCAACCGATTTACGGAGGTGGAGATATTGATGCTTGTATCATCAAAATGGATAACAACCTTCAAAATATTATTTGGAGCAGCTTTTTAGGTGGAAACAACCATGATGCAGCATATTCATTAGCGATTGATAGCAATGAAGATTTATATTTAACCGGAGGAACTAACTCTACCAACTTTCCTTCATCAACCAATGCTTACCAAAATGTTTTTGTTGGTGGAAGGTCTGATGGTTTTGTTACTCGTGTTGCCAAAAATGGCAATCAAATACTCAATTCAACATTTTTTGGATCAACCACTTACGATCAAAATTATTTTATTGAATTAGATAAAAATGATAATGTCTATTTATTAGGACAAACAGAAATTACCGATAACACTTTTATTCACAATGTGTTATGGTCGAACCCCGGAAGTGGTCAGTTTATCAGTAAACTTACTCCTACTTTAGATTCGTTAATTTATTCTACTGTTTTTGGTTCAGGAAACGGAATTAATATTTCACCGACAGCCTTTTTAGTGGATTTATGTAATAAAATTTACTTAGCAGGTTGGGGAGGTTCTGTCAATCAATCTTCCACGAATAATGCCGGATACACTACAGGAATGCCCACTACATCCAATGCTTTTCAAAATACTACTGATGGTAGCGACTTTTATGTAATGGTAATAGAAGATGACGCTTCCAATATTAATTACGGTTCATTTTTCGGTGGCCCCGTAAGTTCCGAACATGTAGATGGAGGTACAAGCAGATTTGACAGAAAAGGTAAAGTTTATCAAGCAATTTGTGCCGGTTGTGGTGGAAATTCTGATTTACCCATTTATCCGCCTACCAATCCTATGAACCAAAATAACCATAGTTGTAACTTGGGTGTTTTTAAAATGGATTTTGATTTGCCTGTGGTAGTTGCCGATTTTGAAGTACCTCCTGTTGGTTGCGCACCTTTTACAGTAACTTTTAATAATACCAGTTTAACTCAATCTAATACTAATTTTACTTGGAATTTTGGAGATGGAAATGGAAGTTCACAATTTTCACCTACACATACTTATAACAATCCGGGAACTTACACCATTACCTTAATCTTAAATGATACAACTACTTGTAACTTAGCAGATACCGCAATTAAAACCATTTTAATATTAGGCAGCACCAACACTACCGACTCTACTATTAATATTTGTCCTGGAGAAAGTGTTCAAATAGGAACAACCCCCAATCCTAATCCAAATATTAACTATAATTGGTCTCCGACAGTTGGATTAAGTGATTCTACCATTTCCAACCCTTTTGCCTCACCAACCAGTTCAACCAACTATCAATTATATATTTCCGATAGCGTATGTGTGGATACCATTACTTATCCCATTGTTGTAAATACTCCTTTGCTTTCAGTTACTAACGATACAACACTTTGTTACAACGAAACCATTTCACTTTCTGCTAATTCTTTTGGAACAAGCAACACCTATGTATGGTCTTCTAATAGCAACTTTACTGACACACTTAATTCTCCTATTACCAACAACACTTATTCTCCTCCAATCAATATTTCAGGAACTTATTACATTCAAATTAATAACAATGGCTGTACATTATCCGATAGTGTAGCAATCAAAACTATTGGACAAAGCTCTATTATTGGAGCAGACTCCATTTGTTTTGGAGATACGGTTAGCATTACTTACAGTAATACTAATCCGGGAGATAGCACAAATTATGTTTGGTCGCCTTCAGGTCAGATATTAAACGGGCAAGGAACAACAAGTGTAGATGTGAGTCCAACAACAACCACTACTTTTACCGTAATTGCTACTAATGATATTTGTATAGATACACTTACCCAACAAGTAGTTGTTACAACAGTGCAAATGAGTGTTAGCAATGACACTACGCTTTGCGTTGGCGATTCGGCTGTTACCTTATTAGCAAGTTCTACAACAAGTGGAGCAAACATTTTTTGGTCATCAAATGCAATGTATTCTGATACTTTAAATAATGGCACTGACAGTATTAATGTTAGTCCAACAACTACTACAACTTATTATGTTATGGTAAGTGCAGGAGGATGTTCTCGCACCGACAGTGTTACTGTTTATATAGCCAATAATGTAACTTCCATAGCCGATGCTTATATCTGTTATGGTGATACCACTTCCTTAACCATTAACAACCTTAATCCTAATGATTCACTTTTTCATGATTGGCAACCGAATGCTCAAATTATTTCAGGAGACAGCACGAATACCATCATTGTTTCTCCAGTAGCTAACACTACTTTTTATGTGGTTTCAGAAAATAGTGCAGGTTGTTTAATTTGGGACTCTGCTACTGTTTTTGTAGATATGTTGGGAAGTTTAAATATTAATGCTACAGTTGATAATCCAACCATTTATCCCGGAGAAACTACCCAATTACATGCATCACCCAATGGTTATAACTACACTTGGTCTCCTGCTACAGGATTAGACAATCCTAATAGCCAGCATCCAAATGCATCACCGACACAAACTACCACTTATACGGTTACCATTTCAGGAACAAACTGCGAAAGAACAGCTTCTGTAACCATAGAGGTAAAAGAAATTGTTTGTGATGAACCTGATATTTTTATTCCCAATGCATTTACACCTAACGGAGATGGAGAAAATGATGTGCTGTTTGTGAGAGGTAAAATGATAGAAAAAATGAATCTCAAAATATACAACCGTTGGGGAGAGTTGGTTTTTGAAACCGATAATCAGCAAATTGGTTGGGATGGAAAATACAAAGAAGAATTAGTACAACCGAATGTTTTTGTGTATCATCTACAAGTTTGGTGTATTGATGGTCAAGAATTTTTCAAAAAAGGAAATGTAACAGTTATAAGGTAAGTTGGGAAGTAAAAAATCACATATTAGTTGGATTAAAATTTGGGTAATAACATTGTTACCCATGTTTATTTTCATTAATAAACTAGTGGGACAAGATATTCATTTTTCTCAATTTTTCAATTCTCCCCTAAACCTCAACCCTTCATTAACAGGTAATTTTATTGGAGATATTCGTTTAGTTGCCAACCAAAGAACCCAATGGAGTTCGGTAACCACACCTTATGTTACTTTTGCGCTATCGGGGGAATATAGAAACATTTATAATACTTCATTAAACGCTGGACTTTCCATTTTTCATGATAAAGCAGGAGATTCTCAATTTTCAACTTTACAAATTGGTGTTCCTATAAGCTATACGTTATATATCAGTGATTCTTCACAAACGGTTCAATTTGGTATGCAGCCCTCTTTTGTACAAAGAAGTATCAACTATGACGACCTGAGGTTTGACAATCAGTACGATGGAACAGTTTATAATTCGACTTTAGGAAACGGTGAAACGTTTGGAACTAACGGACGCAACTATTTTAACTTGCATACTGGCATCAGTTGGAACTATTTATTTGCGCAACGAAAATCAGTAAATGTAGGTTTTGCTGTGCATAATCTAACCCAACCGGAACAAAGTTTTTTTAGTGGCGAAAGCATTCCTTTAAAACACCGCTATACTTTTCATGCAGGAACAGATTTAAAGATTCACAATAATTTTGATGTTCTTCCGAGAGTGATGTTAGGCTATCAACATAATTATAAAGAAATAATAATGGGTGGATCGCTTAGATATCACCTCAACAACGGAAACTATAGAAATCTTTACGGAGGAATTTACTACAGAAATTCGGATGCAGCCTATTTAACTGCAGGAATAGATTATCATAATTTTCATTTTAAAATCAGTTATGATATTAATGTTTCATCCCTCGAAGTAGCCAGCAACAACCGTGGCGGATTTGAATTTGCTTTAATCTATATTTTTGAAAAATACAAACCGGTCATTAAGCGATATAAAGCTTGTCCGAATTTTATATGAAAATAAAAATTTGCATATTATTTTTTTTAGTCGGCAGTTTAATAAAAATAAACGCCCAAAGTCAGTCGCAATTGATAAAAGTAGGTGACCAACTTTTTAATGAAAAAGATTATTATGCAGCATCGCTGTGGTACAAACAAGCGTTAGATATTGATTCCACATTATTGGAATTAAAATTCAAGTATGCAGAATCGCTAAGAATGTATAACGATTATGCAAAAGCCGAATGGCAATACTTTTCTGTTTATAAAGATGATAGAGGTAAAACTTACCCATTAGCCCCATTTTGGTATTCTATGATGCTAAAATACAATGGTAATTATTTAGAAGCCAAAAAATCTTTTAAAAGAATAAAAAGACATTTTACTAATGACAGAAAAGGCTTTTTTTACCAAAAAATAATGCAAGAAATTGAATCTTGTGAAAAAGCCATTGAAATTATGAAAGATACTCTTTTAGTTGATGTGAAAAATATTGGAACAGGGATAAACACCTACAATAGTGAGTTAGGAGCTAACTTTATGAATGATAGTTTAATCATTTATACTTCTTTGCGAGATGAAAAAATGAAAGAAGACAATCAAGTTACAGATACTTCGCTTTACCTAACACGATTATTTACTTCTTCTAAAAATAATAGCGATTGGAACCAAGGAAAAAAGCTCCCTGAAAACATTAATATTCCCAATTACCATATTGCCAACGGATGTTTAAGTCCTGATGAAAAGACCTTTTATTTTAATCAATGTGACAGGAATTTAAGTTGTAAAATTTATGCCGTTGCTATAGAAAATGGCGAATGGAAACCACCCGTTTATGAAGTTAAAAACGTTAATATAGAAGGATATACTTCGTCTCAACCATTTGTTACAGAAGTTAATAATAAAGAAGTCTTGTTTTTCTCATCAAACCGACCTGGTGGTTTTGGAATGATGGATATTTGGTACGCACAAAAAAATGGAAGCGAGTTTTCTTCTCCTGTAAATCCTGGTATAAATATTAACAGTATTGAAGATGAAATAACACCTTTTTATAACCTCAAAGACAGTTCATTATATTATAGTTCTAATTGGCATTACGGTTTAGGAGGGTTTGATATTTTTAAAAGTAAAACCGACTTAATCAGTTTTCAAACGTCTAAAAATTTAGGATTTCCCATAAACACAAGTGTAAACGATTTTTATTATTACGAACATAATAATATGGTTTTACTAACCTCTAACCGAAAGGGTTCTATGGCTAAAAAAGGCGAAACATGCTGTAATGATATTTATTTTTATGAAATCCCTGACACGATTGAACCAGTTTACACCACACTGGAAGAATTAAACAGGTATTTGCCGGTCAAGCTATATTTTCATAATGATTTTCCCGACCCAAGAACAAGAGATACTACTACCCTACAAACTTATGCTCAAACCTATAAAGATTACACCCATTTGTATAACAAATACCGTAGAGAATACAGTGAGGGCTTAAAAAATGAAGAAAAAACCAATGCAGAAATAGAAATTGACGAACTTTTTTCTAACTACATAGATAAAGGAATTAAAGATTTAATAATGTTTACCCCATTACTGTTAAAGGAATTAGAAACAGGAAAATCAATTACTTTAACCATAAAAGGTTATGCCAGTCCACTTTCTAAAACAGATTACAATGTAAACCTTACACTTAGAAGAATTTCTAGTTTAATTAATTATTTAAAAGAATACGAAAACGGTATTTTAGCACCATATATCAATGGAACTGCTGAAAATGAAGCTAAACTCTCCTTTATTAAAGTACCTTTTGGTGAATATCAATCTAATGAGATTAGCGATGATATAAAAGACAAAAGAAATTCGGTATATAGTCCTGCTGCAGCATTAGAAAGAAAAATTGAAATTATAGCTATTTCCGAACACGATACTAACAAAGTAGCCATGGATGGTTCTGAATTAGAAAAATTGCCTTTACTTACTTTTAAGGATAGTGTAATAGAATTTGATATACTGCTAGACAAACTACCTATTAAAGTAATTAATAATGGAGAGGCTCCTTTAAAAATATTTGAAGCCAACTGTAATTGCGATGAATTTGAGGTGATTTTCCCAAAAGAAAAAATTCCTACTTACGAAATACAATACTTAACCTTAAAAAAGATAGGAGAAATTGAAAGTATAAAAAGGAATTGTACTATTACTTTTTTAACAAATACCATTCCTAATAAAAGAATATTAAAGATTGTATTGAAATAATTATTTATCTGGTTTTGTACCATCTTCAGATGATAAACTTAGCAGTTTTTGCCTGAACATAAATTCCAACTGTGCATTAACAGTTAGTAAATCTTCTGTCAATTTTTTGTTTTCTCTTCTTAAAGTAAAAACTTCAAATGCCTGTTCTATCAACTTTCTCATGTAATCAATATCCCATGGTTTCTGAATGTATTTATACACCTGACTTTTATTGATAGCATCAATAACCACATTAATATCACTATATCCGGTAACTAGTATACGAATCATTTCCGGATATTTTTCTTTAATCTGTTCAAAAAACTCTATTCCTGTAACTTTTGGCATTCGTTGATCTGAAAGAATAATACTAATTTTACTTGCTTCTTTATCTAATATTTTTTCAGCTTCTTCTGCATTAATAGCCGTAAAAATTTTAAAATCCCTTCTAAAAGCAGCTTTAAACGAATTTAAATTTTCTTGTTCATCATCTAAATAAAGAATTACAGCCCTGTTATCTTGGTCTTTTATTGATTCAGTCATAACGTAAAAAGTTTTTTCTAAAATTATAATAAATAATTTAATTTATTATACCTAAAACATTCAAACAAATACTACGTATTTTTACGTAGTAAAGGTAGTCTTTTTTTTTGTAATATAGTCTTTTCAAAAAACCTCTAAAGCAAAATTTTCAATCATGAATAACTCTATTAAAAATCAATATCATGAACAATTTTACTCAAAAAATGACAATGAAATTTCACATCCTTTATTTTTTAAACTAGAAGAAGACAATAACAACAACAATTTACATCAATTAATAGAGGATAATCCTCAAATTATTATTATTGACGAAATTCAAAGTCAGCTAGAAGAATTAATAAAGTTAAGACATCCTGAAAAAAAATTTACCACAGAAGAATTGTCTCATAAAATTAAGAATTATTTGGGAGAAACTAAATTAGATAATTATGGTGTTTGGGTTTATTATCCATGGCGAAACATATTGGTTCATTTATTAGATGAAAAAGAATTCGTTGAAGTGAGAACCAATAGAAACCAAAATAAAATAACTCCTGAAGAACAAGGTATTTTAGCCACAAAGAAAATCGGTATCATCGGCTTATCCGTGGGAAAAGCGATTGCACTTACTATGGCTATGGAGCGTATTTGTGGAGAAATTGTTTTAGCAGATTTTGATGTTATTGAATTATCTAATTTAAATAGAATAGAAACCGGAGTGCATCATTTTAACACAAAAAAAACAGTTGTTGTAGCACGAGAGATTGCAGAGATTGACCCTTACCTAAAAGTAACTTGTTACAATGAAGGCTTAACAGAAGCAAACATTAACGACTTTTTTACAAAAGACAAAAAACTAGATGTGTGTATAGAAGTATGCGATGGTCTTGAAATTAAAATTCTTACTCGCCAAAAAGCTAAAGCACTAGGAATTCCTGTAGTAATGAACTCAAGTGATAGAGGTACAACAGATATTGAAAGGTTTGATTTAGATGCTAACTTGCCAATTCTTCATGGATTAATAGAACATCTAGATTTAAGTAAACTAAAAGAGGCTAAAACAACTAAAGAAAAAGCAATTTATTTATTACCAATGCTAGGTGTTGACACATTATCTAAACGACTGCAAGCGTCAATGCCAGAAATAGGAAAAACAATTACTACTTGGCCTCAGTTAGCTTCTGGAGTGATTTTCGGTGGCGGAATATGTACAGATGTTTGTAGAAGAATATTATTAAATCAATTTTCAAAATCAGGACGCTATTTTGTAGATATTGAAGACCAAATAAATAATGATACAGAAGATTACATTTCTCAAAAAAATAGAACTAATTAATTTTAAAACCGAATAAAAAGGGTATGGAGGAAGTGCAACATAAATTTAAAGTAAGTGCTTTTAGAGCAGTTGATGAACCAAACTTATGTTTGCAATATATTAAAGGTCACGTAAAAGTTTTAACAGATTATGGCATATCGAACATTACATCAAATAATAATTTATGGATAAATAACCCCAACATTTATTGTTTAGGACTACACTCTGAATCGAATGAATTAATGGCAGGTATTAGAATTCAACTAGCTGATGGAACAAACCCACTACCTATTGAAAAAGCTATTGGACATATGGATAATACAATTTATGGTTTGGTTGAAAAATATGCAATTAATGGAGGAATAGGAGAATTATCAGGGTTGTGGGTAGATAACCGATTAAAAGGGATGGCAATAGGTTGGTATATGGTTAGAGCTGCTATTGCATCATCTAATCAATTAAATTTTAAAACAATGATTGGAATTTGTGGAGATGTAACATTAAAAATGTTTAATAATGTAGGCTTCACAATTGAAAAAAGATTAGGGAAGAACGGTCAATTTTATTACCCAAAAGAAGACTTGATTGCTCATGCTGTTGGGATATTAAATGCTGTAACACTTGACAATGCTATAGAGTACGACAAAAAAATAATGCAATCATTAAGAAATGAAATACATCAAAAAAGAATTGAATCTGATACAAAGATAAAAGTAGGTATTGAGTATAACTTAAAATATCCAAAAATTGTTAAAGTACTTTATAATAAAAACCTAGAAACTATAAAATAAATAAATAGCCATGTTATTCACTAATCAAAAAAATCACTTCTTTCTATTTTATATTTTAATTCTTCTTTCCTCATTTTTTCATCTAAAAGCTGAAAATATAATTTTCAATAATGAAAACGATTTACTAAATATTGGTGATCATATTGAAATATATGAAGACCAAACAAATAGCTTATCTTTTAAAGAAGTTATTTTAAAAGAATTTACTCCATCTAAATCACCTGTTCCGAACCTAGGAATCTCAAAATCTAACTTTTGGATTAAAATACCCATTACCAACAAAACAGAAAATGAACATCTTATTCTTGAATTATCATTAGCAATTATAGATTATGTAGAGTTATATTATTATGATGGAAATCAGGTAAAAACAATAAAAACTGGAGATGCTTATCCTTTTGACAAAAGAGAATATAAAGATCCTCATTATTTATTTGATTTAAATATTCCAACAGGTGAAACAAAAACTTATTATTTAAATGTTAGAAGTAACGAAGCACTTCAACTTCCACTAAAAGTTGGAACAATAGTAAATGTTTATACCCAAATAAAAAACAGAGACCTTTTATCCGGAATTTACTTTGGCATTATGCTAGTAATGATTTTATACAATTTGTTTATTTATTTCTCTGTTAGAGACAAAAGTTACCTTTATTATGTAGTTTATATTATTTGCATTTTACTTACTCAAACAAGCTTACAAGGATATACTTTTCAATACTTATGGCCAAACAGTGCTTTAATTACAAAATTTAGTTTAATATTCCTACCTTCTTTATCAGGAATTACAGGTATGTTTTTTATGAACGTCTTTCTTCAAACAAAAGAATTCTCAAAAAAACTTTATAACATCGCTTTTATTTTTGTTGGACCTTACCTAATTGCTTATGTAATTGCCTTTATGGGAGAGTTAGGTTTAAGTCAAGCTGTTATTCAACTTAACTCCACAATTATATCTTTATATATGTTAATTACTCCCATTATAATCTATAGAAAAGGTTTTAAACCTGCAAAATATTTTATTGCTGCCTGGAGCGTGTTCCTTCTTGGTGTTTTTATATTTGTATTAAAAGACATGGAAGTTCTTCCTTTTAACAATTTGACTAGATACACCATGCAGATCGGATCCGCAATCGAAACTATACTCCTTTCATTCGCTCTGGCAAATAGAATAAGCATTATTCGAAAAGAAAATGAACACCTCATAAAAGAACAAAATGTAATTTTAGAGCAAAAAGTAAAAGAACGTACTGCCGAATTAAACAAAGCTATTGAAAATTTAAAACAAACTCAATCACAATTGGTAGAATCTGAAAAAATGGCTTCTCTTGGTCAGCTTACTGCTGGAATTGCTCATGAAATTAATAACCCTATTAATTTTGTATCTTCAAACGTATTTCCTCTAAAACAAGATATTGAAGATTTGAAAAGTATCTTAAACAAATATGAAGAAATTACAGAAAGTGTGGATTTAAACAACAAACTAAACGAGATAAATCAACTCAAAGATGAACTTGATTACCACTTATTACTGGAAGAACTTGACACTATAATTCATGGTATAGAAGACGGAGCAAAAAGAACTGCTGAAATCGTAAGTGGTTTAAGAAATTTTTCTAGATTAGACGAAAGCGAGTTTCAAAGTGCTAATGTTAATGATTGCATTACTACCACTTTAAAAATTATTCAAACTAAAATAGGAGACATAAAAATTAAAACCGAACTTGAAGATATTCCTCCTATTGATTGTTATCCAGGAAAGCTCAATCAATTCTTTTTAAACACAATAGACAATGCCATTTATGCTGTTAATGCAGTAAAAAGACCTAATCATACAAGCGAAATTGAAATTAAAACAGCACTAAAAAATAATCATATTATGGTTACACTAAAAGATAATGGCATTGGTATGGATGAAACTACAAAAAATAAAATTTTCGAACCATTTTTCACCACTAAAGACGTAGGTGAAGGAACTGGTTTAGGTATGTCTATTGCTCATGGAATTCTTGAAATGCACCAAGCAAAAATTGAAATTGAATCAGAAATTAATCAAGGAACCCTAATAAAAATATTTTTACCCTTAACTTTACCGACATGGAAAGAATAAATGTTTTATATCTTGATGACGAAGCTTCTAATTTAAAAGCTTTTAAAGCTGCTTACAGAAGAATTTTCAATGTCCATACTGTACTATCAGCAGAAGAAGGTTATAAAGCACTTAAGCAATTCCCTATTGAAGTTATTATTGCCGATCAACGTATGCCTGGTAAAACAGGTGTAGATTTTTTTCAATCTATTTTAGAAACTTATCCTCATCCCATTAGAATTTTACTAACTGCTTACACCGATATTAATGCTGTTATTGACGCAATAAATAAAGGACAAGTTTATAGATATGTTACTAAACCATGGAACGATTTTGACCTTAAACTTACCATAGAAAATGCCTACCAATTATATTTACTAAAAGAACAACACAATAAACTTAACGCCAAATATCATAAAGTTTTTACCCAAGCAACCGACCCAATTATTCTTTTTGATTTAAAGGGTAGAATTATAGATTATAACAAATCTGCTGTCGATTTTATTAAATCTAATCCTGAAGATAGCTTGAATTTAAAAACTTTTTCTTCTTTCTTTAAAAACAAATCAGACATTGCTAAAGTTGTTAATAAAATTAATGAAGATGGCTACATTAAAGATTCTGAATATAAGTTAGTTCTAAAAAATAATGAAGTTAGAAATTGCCTTATCTCCGTAAATTCTATTAATGATAGTTACGGTAATCCTGTAATTTTTCAAGTAATTATTAAAGATTATACCGAACACCATAGAGTAAATCAACTTTTATTAAAAACCATTATCAAAACTCAAGAAAAAGAACGAGAAAGAATTTCAAGAGATTTACATGATGGAGTAGGACAATCATTAGCTGCTATTAAACTACATATTGAAAATATTAGATACGAATCTGCTCATAATAAAGAGTTAGAAACCATTTCCAGTATACTAAAAGACACCATAAAAGACTTAAGAACAATTTGTTACGAAACACTACCCTTAGTACTTTATGATCATGGATTAAAAAAAGCTGTTCAAGATTTAATTTCTAAAAACATTTCGCATCAACTAGATATGAATTTGAATTGCGATGATAACCTACCTGAGCTGAACAAACATCTTAAAATTGCTATATTCAGAATTATTCAAGAATTTATATCTAATACCATTAAACATGGAAAAGCATCTCTTATAAATATAAACATATCTGTAGCAGAAGAAAATATTTTAATCGAATTAAAAGACAATGGAGTAGGTTTTGAAATTGCTGACTTATCAGTTAACCATGGTCATGGAATCCAAAATATTAAAAGCAGAGTAGAATCTTTTGCAGGAACATTAGTTATGGAAAGCACCTTAAAAAAAGGTACCTCTTTCTCTATTTTAATCCCTTATTAAATCAATGCGACATCTTTTAATTTTCTTCTCATTAATAACCTTATTTTCTTGTAGAGAGACAAAAAAAGAAGCATCTACTTCTGAAAATACATCAGAACATATTCGTTATGCAAAAGGATTTAATATTGAGTATCACGAAAATTATAAAATAGTTAAAGTCCTCCAACCATGGAAAGGAGAAAACAAATCCATAAACTATGTGTTGTATGATAATGAAAAACCGGAAAATATTGAAGGAATTTTCATTAAAACACCCATAAAATCTATTGTTTGTTTAAGTCTAACACATTTAGCTTTTATTGAAAAACTAAATGAAGTTAACTCTATTAAGGGAATTGCGGGCTGCAATTATGTTAGCAGCGAAGCAATTAAAGAAAAAATTAATGCGAACATCATCCAAGAAGTTGGTCAACACGAAGTATTTAACTACGAAATATTAGTGAATATTGCTCCTGATATAGTTATGGCATATGGCATAGATCAATCTTCAACTGCCAAACTCAATAAATTTGCTTCATTAGGTTTAACAACTGTTCTAAATGCAGAATATATGGAGCTACACCCTTTAGGCATGGCAGAATGGATAAAATTTGCAGCTGCTTTTTATAATAAGGAACAACTAGCCGATTCTATTTTTAAACATATAGAAACAGAATATTTAAGCGTAAAAAAAACGGTGGCAGATTCAAAAGAACAACCAACTGTATTTACAGGAATGCCTTGGAATGGTGCTTGGCATGTTCCGGGTGGAGCGTCTTTTCAAGCTCAATTTTTAAAAGATGCCGGAGCAAATTATATTTGGAGCGATAATGATGAAGAAAGGAGCATCGTAAAAAGTAAGGAAATTATTATTGATGAAGCCTTAGATGCAGATTTTTGGCTCAATGTAAATGCGTTTAACAGTTTAGCAGAAATTATTGCTCAGGATGCTGTGTTAGCCAATTTTGCAGCTGTTAAAAATCAACAGGTTTATAACAACAACCTAAAAGTAAATGCTGCCATGGGCAATGATTATTGGGAATCGGGAGTAGTAAATCCTCATATTATTTTAAAAGATTTAATAGCTATTTTTCATCCAACAAAAATTGAACATCAGCTTTATTATTATAAGAGATTAGAAAATTAGAAATTGGAGATTTTAAATTAGAAAAAAATTGCGTCCTTGCGTCTTTGCGAGAGATTTTGTAGCCTTTAAGAAAAAATAGAAACCAAATGAAAAAACCACCAACCTTGAAAACTCCAAACTGCAATACCATTGAAGCCCTTGAAACAGATTATTTATATAAAAAACAATCTCAACTGCCTAATGCCGGTAATGGATTATTTACTGCTATAGAAATTTATAAAGATGAAACCATAGCTGTTTTTAAAGGAGAGATATTAAGCGATATACAAGCTGAAAAGCGAGCATCAGAAGGAAATGATAAGTACTTCATTAATTTACTGAATGGAAGCATCATGGACTCCATGAATGTAACATGCTTTGCTAAATATGCCAACGATGCCAGCGGTTTTGCCAATTCAAACTTTAAAAATAATGCAAAAATTACTTTAGATGATAATGACAAGGTATGCATCCAGGCAACTAGAAACATTAAAGCCAATGAAGAATTGTTTTGCAGTTACGGAAAAAGTTACTGGAAAAAACATGGTTGAATTAGTAAAATTGAAATCGCTCACTCGGCAAAGCCAAGCAAGTAGTTTACTAACAAAAAAGCCCTGAAAGTTAAAACTTCAGGGCTTTTTATTTTGTTCTATTTTTGGGATTTAGATTTCAGCGTAATCTTCAATTGGGTTACAACTGCAAACCAAGTTTCTGTCGCCATAAGCATCATCTACTCTACCAACAGTTGTCCAATATTTAGCATCTTCTACCCATTTTAATGGAAATGCAGCTTGTTGTCTTGAGTAAGGTTTATCCCAATTATCAGCTAACAAAACTTTAGAAGTATGCGGAGCGTTTTTCAACACATTATTGGTTTTATCGGCTTTGCCTTCAATAATATCGTTTACTTCTTCTTTAATAGCTATCATGGTTTCAACAAATCTATCCAGCTCTTCTTTACTTTCGCTTTCTGTAGGTTCTACCATTAATGTTCCTGCAACAGGGAAAGAAACTGTCGGAGCATGAAAACCATAATCCATTAAACGTTTAGCAATATCACTCACCTCAACACCCGATGCAGCTTTAAAATCTCTACATTCTAAAATCATTTCGTGAGCTACTCTACCTTTATCATTGGTATATAATATTTTGTAGTGTTGCTCTAATTTTGATTTTAAGTAGTTCGCATTTAAAATAGCAGCTTCTGTAGAAAGTTTTAAGCCTGCTGTTCCTAACATCTTAATATATCCGTAAGAAATTAAGCAAACATAAGCACTTCCCCAAGGAGCCGCAGAAATAGCTGTTATAGCTTTATCACCACCGGTTTTTACAATTACATTAGATGGTAAAAATGGCGTTAAGTGTTTAGCTACTCCAATAGGACCAACTCCAGGACCACCACCACCATGAGGAATAGCAAAGGTTTTATGTAAATTTAAATGACAAACATCCGCTCCAATATTGGCAGGATTTGTAAGCGCTACCTGTGCATTCATGTTAGCACCATCCATATAAACTTGCCCACCATTTTGATGTACAATTTCAGTAATCTCCATGATACTTTCTTCATAAACACCATGTGTAGATGGATAAGTAACCATAATACAAGATAGGTTGTCAGCATGTTCTTCAGCTTTAGCTTTTAAATCTGCTACATCAATATTTCCGTTATCATCACATTTGGTTACAATTACTTTCATTCCTGCCATTACAGCACTTGCCGGATTAGTTCCGTGAGCTGATGAAGGAATTAATGCAATATTTCTATGCGTATCTCCTCTACTTTCATGATAAGCTCTAATTACCATTAGCCCTGCATATTCACCTTGAGCTCCTGAGTTTGGCTGCAAAGAAACTGCATCGAACCCTGTAATTTCAGCTAAATCATCTTCTAATTTTTTCAACATCTCTTGATAACCCTGAGCTTGATCTAATGGCACAAATGGATGAATATTTGCCCAATCTGACCAACCTAAAGGAATTAACTCTGATGCTGCATTTAATTTCATGGTACAAGACCCCAAAGAAATCATAGAATGAGTTAATGACAAATCTTTATTCTCTAACCTTTTAATATACCTCATCATATCTGACTCAGAACGATATTTATTAAAAATTTCGTGCGTTAAATAAGCAGATGTTCTTACTAAATCATCTGGTATTCCTTGCACACCTGAGTTACTTACTGTTTGCTTTCCTAACGCTTTTTCAAAAACAGCTATTAATGCTTTTATAGTAGCTTCATTTTCTGTTTCTCCAACGCTCATAGAAACATAGCCTTCAGCATAAAAATTAAGGTTGATTTTATTTTCTAACGCAATTTTATTGATAGCAGCTTTTTGTTCATTGCTAACTTCATAAGTCAATGTGTCAAAAAAAGTATGATTAACTCTTTTTAAACCTAACCCATCAATTCCAGCAGCTAATTGAGCTGTTAACTTATTGATAGTAGTTGCTATATTTTTGATTCCTTCTGCACCATGATAAACAGCGTACATTCCTGCCATCACAGAAAGCAACACTTGCGCTGTACAAATGTTGGAAGTAGCTTTATCTCTTTTAATATGCTGTTCTCTAGTTTGTAATGCCATTCTTAATGCTCTGTTGCCTTGTGCATCAACAGAAACACCAATAATTCTACCCGGAATTGCTCTTTTAAAAGCTTCTTTAGTAGCAAAAAATGCAGCATGTGGCCCTCCATAACCCATTGGCACTCCAAAGCGTTGAGAACTTCCTACAACAACATCTGCTCCCCATTCTCCCGGAGGTGTTAATAATGTTAAACTCAACAAATCTGCAGCAACAACTACCATGCTTTCGTTTGCATGAGCTTCTGCAGTAATGTTTTTATAATCATTAATTGCACCTTTAACCGTTGGATATTGTAAAATACACCCAAAAACTTTATCGTTAAAAGCAAAAGAATTTTCATCTCCAATAATTAATTCAATTCCTAGTGGAGTAGATCTTGTTTTTAAAATATCTATGGTTTGAGGTAAACAATCTCTTGATACAAAAAATTGGTTGGCATCGCTTTGTTTCAAGGATTTGCTTCGGCTATTGTAGGCTAAAATCATTGCTTCGGCAGCTGCAGTTCCTTCATCTAATAAAGAAGCATTTGCCAACTCCATTCCTGTTAAATCTATTACTGCTGTTTGATAGTTTAACAACGCTTCTAATCTTCCTTGAGATATTTCTGCCTGATAAGGAGTATAAGCAGTATACCATCCCGGATTTTCGAAGATATTTCTTTTTATCACTGATGGGGTAATTGTACTATGATAACCTAATCCAATGTAAGATTGATATACTTTATTTTTTTCACCTAACTCGGTAATGTGATTAAGGTATTCAAACTCTGTAAGAGGAGCATCTAACTCCAACTCTTTTTTCAACCTGATTTTTGCAGGGATAGTTTGACTGATTAATTCTTCTATTGAGTTAAGTCCAATTGAAGACAACATTGATTTTTTATCTTCCTCACGAGGACCGATATGTCTGTCTGAAAATTTATTTGCTGCCATAAATAGTTAATAAATTAAGTGAATAAAAAAGGCATGCAAATGTAAGAAAAGTAGCAATACGACTTCATTATTTCCTACTAATAAAATCATTCTAAACAGATGATTTATTAACCACTTTTCAACTTCATAAAAACAAAAAGCTCTAAGTATTTTAATACTTGGAGCTTTTAATGATTAATAAAATTGTTTAAAACCTAAATCCTAATGTAAACGAAAGATAATGGTCAGTCAAATCTACTGTGGCATAATCACCATGTTGCGCAATAATTGAAGTTACTGAATTATATTTTCTCATAGCGTATGCCACATCAAAATAATATTCGTCTTGTTTAATTCCAATACCCGCAGAATATAAATTAGAACCGTAATCTGCATTAAACTTACTATCCAAAGGATTTCCTTGAAAGCGATATCCGGCTCTAAATCTAAATGGATCTAACCTCCACTCTGTACCCATTCTAATGTTATGTGTACTTTCAAAATTACTTCTAATAGCTTGGTTCTCTAAAGAGAAATCTGCTCCAACACCAAAAGAATTATCTTGTTTTATTCTTGCTGTAGAATAATCTACATATTCATAATCTACATTTAACACTCCATACCGACTAAAAACAAATGCACCACTTGTAATAAAACGATAAGGAGTTGTTACGATATAATCAAAAGTACCGTAAGGAGATTTTTCTGTAAGTTTTTCTCCATTTTTATTTTCTGAGACCACAGTTGTTTCCCAACTATCAGACAAACCATAAACTGTTGGTGTATGAAAAGCTATACCAAATCTAAACCAATCTGAAAAACTATAAATCATACCTAATTTAAAATTAACCCCTGCTCCGGACGTTTTAATGTTTTCATTCACCGAAAAAGCCGTAAAGTCTGTTAAGGTATCTCCTTCCTCAGAAGTTTCTCTGTAAAACCTATTGTATTCATATCGCACAGAAGGTATGCCTATTAACCCACCAATAAATAGTTTATCCCCATAATTCCCTCCCATTGCAAAATAAGTCTCTCCGGAACCACCTTTGGTTTCTATATTGGTTTGTTGTTTTATATTTTTAGAATCTTTAAAAACATGATCAAACTTAGTTGAGTCAGCTGCCATTGGGTTTACCAAGTATGTTTGATAGCCCAAGTTGGCGGTAAAAGGAAACATTTCTGCAATATCTCCACCTTGAGAGAAATCAAAGCTATTTAATTCATCTGTATAAGTTGATAAAAACGAACTATCTGTAGTGCTGTTAATAGTTACACTTCTGTTGTAATTTGCCAATCTGTTATAGCCAACACTCATATTAAAAGACCTCCAGCCATTGCTAGCTTCAAAAGTACCAACGATACCAATGTTGCTAAAATGGAAGTTTAGTTTTCCGTCTGTTCCCAAAGTGTTATCAGCTACACTTTCTGAATAATTATAATGAAATGAAGGAGTAAAAGAAAAATCAGAACTTTTAAAAACTCCTAACCCTCCTGGATTTATACTTAACGAAGACATGTTTGCCCCCAAAGCTCCAAAAGAACCTCCCATTGCATTAAATCGTGCATCTCCATAATGTTCTATATTAGAATAACGTAGTACGTCAAATTCATTTTGAGCTTTACCATTAATAGCAAACCCAAAGAACAACCCTCCAACTAATGCTATCTGAACTAATTTATATTTAGATACTAACATAATTTTTTATTTAAATTCAATTAACGACTTAATTAACGAGGCGACTTTCTACTTCCTCCATAAGAACCTCCACTTCTAGAACCACCACTACTTCCTCCTCCTTTGTTATAACTTCCACCACTTCTTGAAGGGGGTGAATAACTTGGTTTTGTGTTAGACTTTGGTGGATTATAATTTTGCTTAGGCGAAGGCTTAGTATAACTCGGTCTAGTATTATTTTTAGGTTGAGGCGTATAACTAGGCTTCGGATTAGTCTTAGGCACATTATTTCTCGTAGGAGGTGTATAAGGGTTTGTTTTAGGTGTATATGGTTTTGTAGGAGCCGTATATGGTTTAGGATTATTATCTCCTTGTGTTTTAGTCGGTGGTGTATAAGGCTTCGGATTAGTCCCAGCAGGCGTAGGGTTAGTTTTTGGAGCTGTTCCATAAGTATTTTGCTTCACTGGAGTAGTTACATTCCCTTTGGTAGGAGTGTTCGCATTGTTCTTTGGAGAACTGCTTATACCACTTTTAGGAACGGTGTTCAAACTTGGGTTACTCTTAATAGCTTGTTCGTATTTTTCTCCAAAAGTTAATGATTTCCCACCTGCATTTACTGTAGTAGGTCTTGCTCCTCCGTAACCATCAGAACCTCCTGTATTTCCTCTTTTTCCATAATAATGGCTATTTCTATCATAGCTGTTATAGTAATTACCTGAAGCATATAGTCCATCATAATAACCATTCATGTAACCGTGATTATAACCAGACCAATATGAAGAACCATACCATCCCCAGCCACCACCGTAACCCCAGTGCCATGGACTACCCCAGCCCATGCCCCAGCCATAGTTCCAGCCACCGCCATAGTATCCGCCTCCCCAGCCCCAACCTACATTCCATCTCCATGGACTTGGGTACCACCAGCCATAACTCACATAAATACTTGTTCCATAATAATAAGGATCGTAGTTATAGTAGTAATAATTAGTATAATAATCATCATAATAACCATATCTTCCTGACGATCTATGGAACCTTCTAATTCTTGAGGTATATTCATAATCATAATATTCATTGTCGAAATCATAATTATCACCATTATAATAATTATTGGTAATTCTTACATTACCATTCTCATCTTCATAATAAGTGGTAGAATCAGTAATTCCAAGTTGACGATTATATTCTTCTTGAGCTTCTCTTTCTCTTTGGTCATAATAATAATCTGTAGCAGTTGAATAATCTGCATCATTTATTTCTTCTTGCTCTTGCTCAAGATAATTAGCTTCATCACTTTTTTTAGATTTTTTCTTTGATGAAGGATAAAAATCATCTTGTGCATAAACATTTGCTCCTAAAAAAGTGACTAATGTTATTAAAGCTATGGTTCTAAATGCTTTCATGTCTATATATTTTAATATGCTTTACTTTTTCAAATAATGTTAATGAAATGTTAACACCTACGAAAAAGCAAACTCTGTGCCAATAATCAATTCTACCATGTTAATATTACAGCTATACTAAAAACAACATTGTAAATGATTTCTCCAACAATTTCTCCTGCTACTCTTCTGTTTCTTGCTTTACGTTGCTCTTCTTCTATTATCCTTTCGTTTTCAGAAGAGTAAACCTCACCAATATTATGTTGATTATTGTAATAAGTTTCATAATAATCTTCTTCAGACATGTAATTATCTTCATCAAAAATTGATACCCCTAAAGTATCTGAATCATTGGCTTGAGAAACTGTTTTTTTACTTTGCTTTTCACTATAAAAATCATCCTGAGCAAAGGCAGAGGTAGAAATTAAAAAGACACTTAGTAAAAGGATTAAAAGATGAGTCGTTTTCATATGTAGATATTTATTACACTAAATCAGTATACGGAACTCCTTTGATAATTATTGTTGTACGATAAAAATATTATCAAGGTCGTTTCATAATAGATTTAATAAAATTTTAAACTAATTTTGACACTTATAAAAGTAATTAATTAGTTCGCACACTATCAAAAAATATACCTAAAATAAATGGCAAAAGATTTTACTACTCGAAAAGAAGATTATTCTCAATGGTACAACGAAATAGTTGTTAAAGCAGATTTGGCAGAACACTCTGCTGTAAGAGGCTGTATGGTTATTAAACCTTATGGTTATGCTATCTGGGAAAAAATTCAAGCTCAATTAGACAAAATGTTTAAAGAAACTGGTCATGAAAATGCCTACTTTCCATTATTTGTACCAAAAAGTTTATTTGAAGCCGAAGAGAAAAATGCAGAGGGTTTTGCTAAAGAATGTGCCGTTGTTACTCACTATAGATTAAAAACTGACCCTGAAAATCCATCAAAATTAATTGTTGATCCTAATGCAAAATTAGATGAAGAGCTAATTGTTAGACCAACTTCTGAAGCTATTATTTGGAACACCTACAAAGGTTGGATTCAGTCTTATAGAGATTTACCATTATTAATTAACCAATGGGCAAATGTGGTACGTTGGGAAATGAGAACTCGTTTATTTTTAAGAACTGCCGAATTTTTATGGCAAGAAGGACATACTGCTCATGCCACCAAGGAAGAAGCCATTGAAGAAGCTGAAAAAATGTTGGAAGTATATGCTACTTTTGCTGAAGAATGGATGGCTATTCCGGTTTTAAAAGGCTTAAAAACTCCAAACGAAAGATTTGCCGGAGCTGAAGAAACATACTGTATTGAAGCATTAATGCAAGATGGTAAAGCCTTACAAGCAGGAACTTCTCACTTTTTAGGTCAAAATTTTGCTAAAGCTTTCGATGTGAAATTCACTTCAAAAGAGGGTAAACAAGAATATGTTTGGGCTACGTCTTGGGGAGTTTCTACTAGATTGATGGGAGCCTTAATCATGACACATTCTGATGATGAAGGATTGGTATTACCTCCTAAAATTGCACCTATCCACGTAGTTATTGTTCCTATTTATAAGGGTGAAGAACAACTCAATCAAATTTCTGAAAGAGCATTACAACTTAAAAAAGAATTAGAAGAAAAAAATATTCGTGTAAAATACGATAACAGAGATACACACAAACCAGGTTGGAAATTTGCTGAATATGAATTTAAAGGTGTTCCTGTAAGAATTGCTATTGGACCAAGAGATTTAGAAAACGGAACTGTAGAAGTTGCTCGTAGAGACACCAAAGAAAAAGAAATTCTGCAACAAAAAGACTTAGCTCACAAAGTAGAAAATCTATTAGAAAAAATTCAACGAAACTTATACCAAAAAGCAATAGATTACAGAGAAGAAATGACTAACAAAGCTGACAGCTGGGAAGAATTTAATCAACTTATTGAAAAAGGCGGTTTTGTTTTCGCTCATTGGGATGGCACTCCTGAAACAGAAGAAGAAATTAAACAGCAAACCAAAGCCACTATTAGATGTATTCCTTTAAACAACAAACAAGAAGAAGGTAAATGTATCTTAACAGGAAAACCATCTACCCAACGAGTAGTTTTTGCTAAAGCTTACTAAAAATTGGAACTTATAGATTAGAGATTTTAATTTTAAACAAAAAATGAAAAAGCCAACTACCCATGAACTTATTTTAGACACCCTAAAAGAAAAAGCTTGCTTAAAACAACAAGTGTATAAAAAAACCTATGCCATTTTTCAGGAGTTTAAAGCCGAAGCCAATAAACTTATTAGTGAGCTAGGGGGTGAAATGTGTGATGTTGATAAGGAGGTTACTTTCGAATATATAGACAAATCAGATTTTGAATTTCGGATTAAATTTGGAGGAGACGTATTGGTATTTTTTATGCACACCAATGTCTTTGATTTCGATAAATCTCACAACATTTGGAACTCTTCCTATGTCAAAGAAGATAGACTGAGAACTTACTGCGGAATGATAAACATCTATAACTTTTTAGCAGACTCTTTTAAATACAACAGAGTGGACGATATTGGTTATTTGGTAGCTCGTTGCTTCTTTAATAAAGATGAACATTATTTTGTAGAAGGCAAAAGACAATTAGGCTTTCTCTACAACGATTTCATTAATGAGACCATTAATACAAAAAAAATAAAAAACATTATTGAATCATCCATTTTGTATTCTATGGATTTTGATTTACTAACCCCACGATATGAAACTATGAGTACTGTAAGTGTTCAAGAAATAAACGAAGTTACCTCTATCATTAAACTTAAAACTGGTAAACGACTTGGTTTTAAATTTCAAAATGATAATGATGATATTACTTAATTAGAATAGTAGTCAATTTTGTTGGCAGACTCTATTAGAGTTGGTAATTTTGGTCAGCGAAAAAATTTATAAACTCATAAAAATAAAATACTATGGCAAATGCATATTTTAATGTACCAATAGCAACAAATGAACCTGTAAAAGGATATGCTCCTGGCTCTAAAGAAAAAGAAGAATTGTTAGCCGCTTACAAGGAATTAAAAAGCAAAAAAATAGAAATTCCTATGGTGATTGGTGGCAAAACTGTTACTTCTGATGCTCAAGTAAGCATACATCCTCCACACGACCACAAACACGAGTTAGGTTTTTATCACAAAGGAAATACGCAATACGTTCACCAAGCTATTGAAGCTGCATTAGAAGCAAGAAAAACATGGGCAAACACTCCTTGGCAAGATAGAGCAGCCATTTTTTTAAAAGCTGCTGATTTATTAGCCGGACCATATAGAGCTAGAATGAATGCCGCTACCATGCTTTGTCAAAGTAAAAATGCTTTTCAAGCAGAAATTGATGCTGCTTGCGAAATGATAGATTTTTTCAAATTCAATGTTCAATATATGATTGACATCTATAAAGAACAACCTGAATCACTTCCCGGAGTATGGAACAGAATGGAATATCGTCCATTAGAAGGTTTTGTATTAGCCATTACGCCTTTTAACTTTACTTCTATTTGTGCTAATTTATGTGCTGCTCCTGCATTAATGGGGAATGTAGTAGTTTGGAAACCTGCCAACACACAAATTTACTCTGCACATGTAATTATGGAATTGTTTAAAGAAGCTGGTTTGCCTGATGGCGTTATTAATATTGTTTATGCTAGCGGCCCAGAATTTGGAGAAGCCGTTTTTAAACATCCAGATTTTTCAGGATTACACTTTACAGGTTCTACAGGAGTTTTCAAAAACTTATGGAAAACCATTGGTAATAACATAGACCTTTATAAATCTTATCCAAGAATTGTTGGAGAAACAGGAGGTAAAGATTTTATTATCGCTCACAAATCTGCTGATGCTAAAGAAGTAGCAACCGCTATTTCAAGAGGTGCTTTTGAATTTCAAGGACAAAAATGTTCTGCTGCTTCTAGAGCTTATATACCTTCTAACATTGCTGATGAAGTAATAAAATATGTAAAAGAGGATTTAGCTTCTTTCAAAATGGGTTCACCCGAAGATTTCAGCAACTTTATTAACGCTGTAATTGATGAAAAAAGCTTTGATAAAATTGCTTCATTTATTGAATATACTAAAACCAAAGATGATGCTGAAATTATTTGCGGTGGAAAATACGACAAATCTGTAGGTTACTTTGTTGAACCAACTGTTGTACTTACTACTAACCCACATTTTAGAACCATGTGTGAAGAAATTTTTGGCCCATTCATGACCATTTATGTATATGATGCCAACGAATATGAAGAAACACTACAATTATTAGATGCCACTTCTGAATACGCATTAACAGGTGCTATCTTAGCTAAAGAAAGACCAGCCATTAACCTAGCTACTAAAGTGTTAGAAAATGCCGCAGGAAACTTCTACATTAACGACAAACCAACCGGAGCTGTTGTTGGTCAACAACCATTTGGTGGCGCTAGAGCCTCAGGAACTAATGATAAAGCAGGTTCTTACCTTAACCTTATCAGATGGACTAGCCCAAGAACAATTAAAGAAACTTTTGTTCCGGCTAAGGATTACAGGTATCCGTTTTTAGGATAAGCATCTTTTTCAAAAAATGAAAAAACCAACTAACACATAAGCTAGTTGGTTTTTTTATGCTTTAATAAGTTGTTTTTTATATTTCACTGACTAACAAGTAACAAAATCATTCTCCATAAATCACCAACAAATAAAATACGCTTTCAAATGCTATTTTGTTAAAATTCAAAATTATATTTTGCGAATTACACCAAATAAAACATCCTAAAATTGTTACTTTTGCCAAATAAAATTTTAAAACTATGAGCAAAAAATTACAACCCGCAGACAATATTCAAGATTTACAATATTTTGGTGAATTTGGAGGAGTAAATCCTTCTATTACAGATTCTTCTACCTACACTTTTTTACAGGCAGGCAAGATGGAAGAAATTTTTGAACACGAAATTGAAGGCTGTTACCTATACTCCAGACATTGGAACCCAATGAACAAGTACCTTTCTCAAGCCTTAGCTCAACTAGAAGGCACAGAAAGTGCTTCTGTTACAGGTTCGGGAATGGCAGCTATTACCAATGTAATTTTACAACTTTGTAATGCAGGCGATGAAGTAGTTTCCAGCAGAACCATTTACGGTGGTACTTATGCTTTCTTCAAAAACTTTTTACCAAAATTCAACATTACAACTAACTTTGTTGATACAACTAATATGGAGTTAGTAAAAAAAGCCATAACACCTAACACCAAAATAATTTACTGCGAAACGATGAGCAACCCTATGTTAGAAATCTCTAATATAGCAGCTTTATCTAAATTAGCAAAAGAACACAACTGCAAATTAGTGGTGGACAATACTTTTTCGCCAATGATATTCTCTCCTGCCGAAATGGGAGCTAACATTGTTGTACACAGTATGACTAAATTCATTAACGGAATGAGCGATTGTGTTGCCGGTTGTATTTGTGGAACTAAGGAATTTATTGATTCTCTTTCTGATGTAAATAATGGAGCAAGTATGTTGTTAGGTCCTGTATTAGACAGTTTCCGTTCTGCAGGTATTCTTAAGAATTTAAGAACGCTACACATTAGAATGAAACAACACAGTGCAAACGCATTACACATTGCCTCAAAATTAGATAAAAATGGTTTTAAAATAACTTATCCTGGATTAGCCAACCATCCGCAACATGAGTTAATGAAAACCATGTACAATGAAGAATTTGGCTTTGGTGGCCTGTTTGTAATAGACATGAAAACCAAAGAAAGAGCCAATATTTTAATGGAAGAAATGCAAAATAACAACGTAGGCTATTTGGCAGTAAGTTTAGGTTCGTACAAAACTTTGTTTAGTGCTCCGGGTGGTAGCACTTCATCAGAAATTCCTGAAGAAGAAAGAAAACAAATAGGTTTAACAGAAGGATTAGTACGAGTTTCTATAGGATTAGACAACAACGCTGAACGTACTTACCAAGTTATCAAACAATGTTTAGATAAGGTAAGCTAATTTTATTTTTAAAACAACCATTTAATATCTAGGCTTACTGCTAGCAGTAAGCCTAGATATTTTATTAACAATTTTGCTTTTTTTGTGAATAACTTTGTTGAAAAACACATTCCCTTAACATTAAATACACCTTAAACATCTTTTAGTTTTGTGTTAATTAATTAAACAACAGTTATGTTCACACTATTCAAAAAGAAAAAAATTAAAGAAGATGTTGCTGCCAACATATTTATTAATTCGATTCTCAACACAATAGATAGTGGATTCCCTGAAATTGTTGGCATTTTAAATGATGCTCCCGAATTTGTAAAATCTCCTCAACTATCCGTTGCTAATGATGATCAGTTCACACTAATTGTTTTTGCAGTCAACTTAGATTTAATTGACGATTACTTTGATGCTTATGAAAGCGACAGCTTAAAGGCTATAATTTTAGAAAAAACGAGCGAAATTTTTGATGTAAGCGTTGAAGACTTTACTAAAGCCATCAACAATTATCAAAGCTATTTATCTAAAATAAACTTTCCCTCTAAAAACAAAGTTTACGCTATTTCTAAAGCTATTTTTGGAAAATACAACCTATACGATTTCCAAGATGATTATTTTAAAAACATGAAAAGTCCAAATCCGATGTTATTAAAAAGATTGGATGAAGCTACCGCTAATTTCGTTTTCAATTGGGAAGCTTTTCATGACAAATACAATTATAGCAAATAAACTAATTGTTAAACGTCATTCTCGAAATTTTTAAGTGTAACGAAAAAATTATCGGGAATCTCCATTTCCTCAGATACATTTGTAACACATTCGTTACTAAAAAGATTTCTGCATTCGCAGGAATGACGAACAGAAGAGATAAATACTATTAATCGTAAGCTTTCAACACAACATTTATTGCTGTATCAACTTCGTAATTAACTGATACAACTCTTTATTTGGATTATCTTCCAACATCGCTAAATGTTTATCTATTGTTTGCTGGTCATTTCTTTTTGCCGGACCTGTCTGAGCTTCTTTAGGGGATTGCTTCTTAATTTTATTAGCCGTTTCATTTATCAATGACAATAAAATAGAAAAATCTATCTTGTTTTTTGTCGTCAATTCATCTGCAACCTGATACATATAATTAGAAAAATTACATGCAAAAACGGCTGCCAAATGTAACACCTCTCGTTGCTGCGAATTAAGTTCCACTACTTTATTCGACAATGTTTTTCCCAGCTCAATCAATTCATCAACAACCTCTTTTGAATTACCTTCAATACATAAAGGTACCTCATCAAAAGCTATAGGGTTTTCTTTAGAAAATGTTTGCAAAGGGTAAAAAACACCATACTTTTCAAATCCACTAAAAACACTCAAGCCTACACTTCCAGAGGTATGCACAACTAATTTATCTTTAAAGGGAAAATCCTTTAAAACACTTACTATAGCATCATCATTAACACAAACAATAAAACAATCTACTTCTTTATTTAACCTATTAAAATCAGTTACCGCCTCTATAAGCTGTTCAGAATTTAACTTTGCAAGTAACGCTTGTACATTTACTATTTTTCTACCAACCACCTGAACCAACGTAAACCCCTTGTTTACAATCGCTTTAGAAACAGATGCAGCTACATTTCCAGATCCTATTATGCTTATTCTTTTAATTGGTTTCAATATTTCTTTTTTTTAACTTTTCAGCAAGTAAAATTAACTAATTTTGGGGCATTATTTAACTTGTATTTTTAAACAACTTCTTTACATAAAATACACTAAAAATTCAAAATGTTTGAACAAATAAAAAACATACTTTTCTCAACAAAACTTACTGCTGTTCTTTTATTTATTTTCGCCTTTGCTATTGGATTAGCCACCTTTATAGAAAATGATTACGGCACTCCCGCATCAAAAGCCATTATTTTTAATACCAAATGGTTTGAGGTATTAATGGTTTTAATGGCCATTAACTTCTCAGGCAACATTTTTAAATACAAACTTTATAGAAAGGAAAAATTAGCCATTTTAATGTTTCACTTGGCTTTTATTATTGTAATTATTGGAGCAGGAATTACTCGCTACATTAGTTATGAAGGAAGCATGCACATTAGAGAAGGTGAAATGAGCGACAAAATAGTTTCGGCAGATACTTATTTTCAATTTAAGGTGGATGATGAAAAAATGCAATATACTTTTGATAAATTGCTTTTCTTAAACCCTAGGTACAATGAAAAGTTTTCCCATAGTTTTAATTTTGAAGGAAAAGAAATAGAAGTAAAATACAAAGATTATATCCCCAATTCTATTGATACGGTTATTCCTACCGAAAATGGCAAAACCATTTTAGAAATAGTTACTACAGGTCAGAGCGGAAGAGTATCACAATATATTGAAGACGGTAAAATTGTTTATTTTGGTGGAATACCTGTTTCCTACAACCATAATAAATTTGATGAAACCATTCAGATTAATGATACCGATAGCGGAATAACCATTAAATCTCCTTACGACATTACCTACTTAAGCATGGACGACCAAACTACAGGAATATTAGATGCTAATGAAACACACTTTTTCACTCAACGAAAATTATATACTGTAAACAATGTCCAGCTGGTTTTTAAAGAAACACATCAAAACAGTAAAATTGAAAAAATTAGTGCCAACAAAAACAATAAAAATGGAGAGGATGCTTTAGTTGTTGATGTAATTTCCGGTAACGACTCAAGAGAAGTTACACTTTTTGGTGGTAGAGGTTATGTTTCTCCAAAAACTATTTTTCAACTAAACGATTTAAACTTTTCGCTTGCTTATGGTTCCAAGCATTTTTATACGCCATTTAAAATTAAACTAAACGACTTTACCTTAGAAAGATATCCTGGCTCTAACAGCCCTTCTTCTTACGAAAGTAACGTAACACTTTATGATGAACGTAATGAAGGTTTTGAGCATACCCAACGAATTTACATGAACAATGTATTAGACTATGATGGTTATCGTTTTTTCCAATCTTCTTATGATAATGATGAGTTAGGAACGGTACTTTCTGTCAACCATGATTTTTGGGGAACAACAGTTACTTATATTGGTTATTTCTTTTTATTTTTAGGAATGATTTTAACCTTATTCAGCAAAAAATCAAGATTCTTAACCTTAAGAAAAAGTATTGATAAACTGAAAAAACAACGAGTTGCTAACCTATTATTAATTGCAGCATTTTTATCTATTCCAAACACAGCACTTAAAGCACAACACAACCACGACAGTCACCAACATAGCGAAGAAACAGTAATGGACGCTTCGCATGCCGAAAAATTCGGAAAGATTATCATTCAATCTCCTGATGGGAGGCTAAAACCCATTAATACTTGGGCTTCTGAAGTATTAAGAAAAGTTGCTCGTAAAGACAAACTTAACGGACAAACTCCTGAACAAGTCCTTTTAGGAATGCTTTATAATCCGAGATATTGGCAAGAGCAACCTATGATTTACATCAACAGAAACATAGAACAACTCCAAAAAGAGTTAAATGCCCAAAACAACTACGCTACTTTCTTCGATTTTTTTGACCATGATTTTAATTATGTATTGAGCGAACAAGTAAAAGAAGCTACTAGAAAAAAACCAGGAGAACGTTCTAAATATGACGATGAAGTAATTAAAGTAGATGAAAGAATAAACATTTGCTACATGGTTTATGAAGGAAGTTTATTACGACTTTTCCCTAAACATAAAGACACTAACGACACTTGGTATAGCTTTTTAGATTACAAAAAATTTGAAACACACGATTCTATTTTTGTAAAATCATTCTTACCACTTTATTTTAATGCTATTCATCAATCTTTAGATGAAAACGATTGGCAAATTGCCGATAGCACTTTAAAATATTTGGATGATTATCAAAAGAAATTTGGAGCTTCTGTTTACCCAAGTGAAACAGAAATAAATGTAGAAGTAGCTTACAACAAAATCAATGTTTTCAACCTTTTATTTAAACATTATGCCATCATAGGTATCCTAATGCTAATCTTCCTTTTTATGGATATTTTTAATCCTAAAAAATGGAAAACTACGGCTATTAATGCACTAAGTATTATTCTGTTCATTCACTTTATAGCTCATACAGGCGGATTGGCTGCTCGTTGGTATATTTCCGGACATGCTCCTTGGAGTAACGGTTATGAATCTATGATTTTTATAGCTTGGGCAACGTTATTAGCAGGATTTATTTTCTCCAAAGCCAATAAAATGTCTTTAGCATCAACAGCAGTGTTAGCATTTATCATTTTATTTGTTGCCAACCTCAACTGGCTCGACCCGGAAATCACACCTTTAGTTCCTGTTTTAAAATCGTATTGGTTAATGATTCACGTTGCTATAATGACGGGCAGCTACGGATTTTTAGCCTTAGGAGCATTACTTGGGTTCCTTAACTTATTGTTGATGATATTTAAAACCAATAACAACAAAAACAGAATTGACAACACCATTAAACAAATTACCTATACCATAGAAATGACACTAATTGTTGGTGTTTTTATGGCTGCCATAGGAACTTTCTTAGGAGGGATTTGGGCTAATGAGAGTTGGGGAAGATATTGGGGATGGGATCCTAAAGAAACATGGGCATTGGTAATTGTAATGTATTACGCCATGTTGTTACATTTACGACTTATCCCCGGAGCAAATGGAAAATATTTATTTAATTTACTCGCTGTATTAGGAATTGGAGTAGTAATAATGACTTATTTTGGAGTAAATTATTATTTATCAGGCTTACACTCTTATGCTGCAGGAGACAGTATGCCTTTCCCAACTTCTCTAACATATTTAATTGTAATTGTTATAATAACAGCAGTAGCAGCTTATTTTAAAAATTGGTACAATAAAACTAAAAAGATATAAGATTATGAGTGCAACAATAATAGAAGCCGAACAAATGAAAGAGTTACTTAACAAATTCGAAAATAAACAACCAGAAATAGTTTTTGAATGGAACGATGCAGAAACCGAAGCACAAGGTTGGGTAGTAATCAATTCTCTTAGAGGTGGTGCTGCCGGTGGTGGAACAAGAATGAGAGTAGGCTTAGACAAACATGAAGTAACTTCTTTAGCTAAAACCATGGAAGTAAAATTTACTGTTGCAGGACCTCCAATTGGTGGGGCAAAATCAGGAATTAATTTCGATCCTAATGACCCAAGAAAAGAAGGCGTTTTAAGAAGATGGTATGCAGCGGTAACGCCATTGCTAAAACATTATTACGGAACAGGTGGCGATTTAAATGTAGATGAAATTCATGAAGTTATCCCAATTACTGAAGATTGTGGTGTTTGGCACCCTCAAGAAGGTGTTTTTAACGGTCATTTTCAGCCAAGAGAAGCTCAAAAGATAAATAGAATTGGTCAGTTGAGACAAGGCGTTTTAAAAGTTATTGAAGATCCAAAATATACACCAAGTGTTGAGAGAAAATACGTAATAGCAGATATGATTACCGGTTATGGTGTGGCAGAATCTGTAAAACATTTTTATAATATTTATGGAGGCAACTTAAAAGATAAAAGGGTAATCGTTCAAGGATGGGGAAATGTAGGTTCAGCAGGAGCGTATTATTTAGCCCAAGAAGGGGCTAAAATTGTTGGAATTATTGATAGTGTTGGAGGACTAATCAACGCTGAAGGATTTTCTTTAGCCGAGATTAAAGAATTATTCTTAACCAAATTAGGTAATAAATTAAATGCTCCCAACATGCTTTCTTTTGATGAAGTAAATGATAAAATTTGGGATTTAGATGCTGAAGTATTTTTGCCTTGTGCTGCATCAAGATTAATTACCCAAAACCAAGTTGAACGAATGATTTCCAAAGGAATGGAAGTAGTTTCTTGTGGTGCTAACGTACCTTTTGCAGACCCTGAAATATTTTTTGGCTCCATTGCAGATTATGCAGATAATCATATTAGTATAATTCCAGATTTTATTGCCAACTGTGGGATGGCAAGAGTTTTTGCTTACTTAATGAGCAACGATTTAGACCAATTGGAAGACGAAGCAATTTTCTTAGACACTTCCGAAACAATAAGAAAGGCTATTGAAAACACTGCCACTGAAAATAAATCTAAAACTAAAATTGCTAAAACCGCCTTTGGTTTAGCCTTAAAACAATTAGTTTAAAAATTATTGTTTGCAAATAATATTATTGTAGATTTGTCTCCAAATTTTTCTAAAAACATAAACAATGGAAGTTTTTATAGTAGTAGTTTTCGTTTTAGGTTATTTAGCAATTACGCTTGAACATAGCTTGAAAATTGATAAATTAGTCCCTGCCCTTGCCATGATGGCACTTGCATGGACAGGGGTTGCATTCGGATTGCAAGATTTTACAGGTTGGTTCGATTCTCATGCAAGTAAGTTAATAGAAGGTTTTGCCGATTTTTTACCAGAGGAAAAACACCACTTATTAGAAGCTACACTGCTCCACCATTTTGGAAAAACTTGTGAGATATTAATTTTCCTAATTGGAGCAATGACTATTGTTGAAATCATTGACCATTTTAATGGCTTTGCCACTATAAAAGGTTTTATTAAAACCAACAAAAAAAGAACCTTACTTTGGATAGTCGCTATTTTAGGATTTGTTTTATCAGCAATTATTGACAACCTTACTGCCACCATAGTTTTAATTACCATTTTAAGAAAATTATTACCTGATGCAAAAGACAGAATTTGGTATGCCGGATTAATTATTATAGCTGCCAATGCTGGTGGAGCATGGTCTCCAATTGGAGATGTTACCACTACTATGCTATGGATGGGTAAAAAAGTAACCGCTGAAAAATTAGTAGAGTATTTAATTATTCCTTCATTAATATGTATGGTAATTCCTGTATTAATAGGAAGCTTTTTACCTGCATTTAAAGGAACATTTGAAAGTGGTGATGATACCGAACAAGCAACAAAAACAGGGAAACTGATGCTATATTTAGGCTTAGCTTTAATTGTTTTCGTTCCTATCTTTAAAACAGTAACCCACTTACCTCCTTATGTTGGTATGATGTTTTCCCTTTCAATAGTAGCCTTAGTGGCAGAGTTTATTACAAATAAAAAATTCAGCTTAAACCAAATGCAGCATGGAGAAGATGCAGGACATCATAACAGTCCTACATTTAGAGCACTATCAAAAATTGAAATGCCTTCTATCCTATTTTTTTTAGGTATATTAATGACTGTTGCTGCTTTAGAATCATTAGGGTTAATTTTCAGTTTTGGCCAAGAAGTACAACAAGTAATGTCTAATGAATTATTCATTTTATTACTAGGAGCAGGTTCTGCAGTTATAGATAATGTTCCATTAGTTGCAGCAAGTATGGGTATGTATGACATGAGTGTTTTTCCAATAGATGACCATGTATGGCATTTTATAGCTTATGCAGCAGGAACGGGAGGTAGTATGTTAATTATTGGGTCGGCAGCAGGTGTTGTAGCTATGGGTATGGAGAAAATCTCATTCTTTTGGTACTTAAAAAACATTGCTTGGTTAGCCTTAATTGGTTATGTAGCAGGTTATGCTTTTATGTTCTTCTTCCATAGTTAATCTTCAACTTTACAAATTCGATTAATATAGACAAAGAAACATAGCTTGCTATGCAATGTATTTTTAATTATGCTCCGAAGTAATTGATGAAAATATTTGTTCAATTTTTACTTTTAATTGACCTTTTTCATAATTTTTCAAACTCAATGCTACATTTTTTTGATATTCTACAAACTTTCTATTATTCACCCAATCTATCATTATTTCAGCAAATTCATTTACACTTGAATATTGACCAGTAACTTGTTTTAATTCATTGGATAAAGGATACAATGAAGTTAAAACACACGGCTTTCCATAATGAATCATATCATTTATTCCTCCTGATATTTTTGTAAACCCATATCTTTCGGTATAAATAGTGTAACGTGTTTCAATTTTTAATGGAAGCGTTAAAAAATCAGTAGATTTTAACACAGATGAGAAAGTACTTTGAGGCACTCTATCTTTATAAAAAGAAATGAATAAGCTTTTAGACTCTAGTGATTTGAACATTCTCTTTACAAAATTGGCATATTTTCCGTTGGCTTTACCCAAAAAATAAATTTTAACAGGTGCATCGAACTTAGAAGAAGCTATTTTTAAAGCATTATAAAGCATGTCATAATCTTTTCTTCTAGGATCTATAGCTCCTGGTATAGTGACTACCACCTCGTGTGTTTTTTTCGATTTTTCATAACATTCAGAGTAATGAGCTAATGGAATTGAAGCTAATGTTTTCTCTTTGTTTATTAACATTTCATCAATTGCATACTCTCTAAGTTTTTCATCAGCAAACACAAAATAATCTACAGTTTCTATAAATTTTTTTCGATAATACCAATCTAATGAAAAAATTGTTTTTCTGATGATATGAGAAACATCTTTAAATAAATAAAATAAAGTCCATTTAGGAAAATAATTATTGGCTGGTGAAAAATAAGCATTCGTATTATGAACTCTCAGAATTTTTTTTCCTGTAAACTCAAAAGCCGAAAAAAACCGAAAATTACTAGCAAGTGTATTAAAAAACACAATATCAGAACTGTTTATGTTTTCTTTATGATATAAAAAAAATGCTTTTAAACTTTCATCTTCAGAAAAATAAACCCAGTTAAATTTTTCAAACACGTGTTCATCATTAACTTGCTTATAAATTTTTTCTGTTGTGTAAAAAGTAATTTCCATAAATGTATCATCAAGAATATTACACATATTCTTTAACACCTCTGGATGATAATCTATTTCAATGATGGCTATTTTCATTAACCTTATAAAGTATTTAAAAATCAGGATTCATGTTTGACACTTTTTTTTTAATTTTTTACTTTAAAAAGAATAGAATTGATTTTCAAACACATTATATCCTTTTATAATTTGTGCTACTTGTGTTTTCGTTAAATGATTTTTAAACTCAAAAAATTGTTCTTTAATATTTCTATTAGTATTATATCCAGAACCTTTTTTGTTCAATGCATCAATGTATTCCTCAACTGTATTATTCCATAGCAACCCATAATCATCATATATCTCTTTAAATTTTTCTTTAGGATTTGGATAAAACTCTTCATACCTCACAACAGTTAACCCCAATTCTTCTGAATACTTTTTTAATGCATAATGCAATAACCCTACTTGAAAACCATACATTTCTAGAGGGGTATGGAGTTTATTAAACTTTTCTTTACGAGGCTCTATAAAATCATTCCAAACTCTTTTATGTCTATAAAGATGTCTATTTGCTTCCAACATTTTCATTCTAACATAACTAGAAACTACTGCCAAAGGATTTCTTATAACCACTAACACATCCACTTCTAAATTTTTTACTAAATAAGGTACACTTAAACAGGCATGAACACTTTTTAAAATTGTCTTCCTATTATCTGAGAGCAAAAACAAATTAAAGAAAGGCTGAATCAACTCTATACCTAATGGATGTTTTTCATCATTTATACCGTTACCACTTAGATTATTTTCTATTTTTTCTTTTGTAAGACTAGTTGCTCTATAAAAAGCATGATTATAATGCCCCTCATTAAAAAGATATTTTTTATTTAGTGCTTTTGTAAAGATTCTCAAATAACCTTCATTTGTACTGTCTTTTTTTAAATACGAAAATCTATGTAATCCTTTTTTATAATAATAACCTAAGAATTTAACCCTTTCATTATCAGGTTCATGAACATATTTAACACCTTCATTTGCCGATAACACTTTTCCTATCCATGTTGTCCCACTTCTTGGTGGACCAACAATAATAATATCTTTATTTTTCTTTTTATTTGAGTAATTTATTTTGGACATTAAAAATGATTTGTCAAAATTATTTAATTAATATTTTTATACTTGTCTGCAAAAATAGTCAATATAATTAAACCACTAAAAATGCACTTTTATATGGTTATGATTAAAACACATCAACTCTAACATAGATTAGCACCAATTATTCAATTCTAAATTATAACACCCCTCTTTCTTATTATTTAAAGAGAACCTTCAATTAGGAAGTTATTCAAGCACAAAATAGTAATTAGATTGTTTTGATAACTAAATAATAAAACCTACTTTTGTCCTCCTTAAAAAAGAACGACCATTTTCAGCACATGGTCTTAAACAAACCCTCTCTCATTGGTGCTGTAAAGAATGAGATACAAATTAAATAAAATGACTGACAAAAAAAAATCTGCCGATGAAGGCAAAGAAAAAAAAGTAGTTGCTAAAAAAACTACCACTAAAAAAACTGCTGAAACCAAAGAAAAAACGGAAACTAAAGCCGAAAAAGCAATTGAAGAAAAAGCAGAAACTCCTGCAAAAGAACCAGTAAAAAAAGCCCCTCCTGTTGCTAAGAAAAAAGAAGAAATTAAGCCTTTAGCTGATTTCGATTGGGACAGAATTGGTAAATACGAAGAAACTTACTCTGCTGCTGAGAAAAAAGAATTGGAAGCACTGTATGATGAAACTTTAAAAACTATCGGAAACGAAGAAGTTATTGAAGGAACTATCGTTGCTAAAACAAACAGAGATGTTGTTGTAAACATCGGTTTTAAATCGGAAGGAGTTATTTCTATTTCTGAATTCAGATACAACCCTGATTTAAAAGAAGGAGATAAAGTAGAAGTTTTTGTTGTAAACCAAGAAGATAAAAACGGACAACTTATTCTTTCTCATAGCAGAGCTAGAGCGCTTAAAGCTTGGGATAGAGTTAACGAAGTTCTTGAATCTCAAGAAATCGTTAAAGGTTACGTTAAATGTAGAACTAAAGGTGGCCTTATCGTTGATGTATTTGGTATCGAAGCATTCTTGCCAGGTTCTCAAATTGATGTTAAACCAGTTAGAGATTACGATATTTACGTTGATAAAATCATGGAATTCAAAGTGGTTAAAATCAACAAAGAATTTAAAAACATTGTAGTTTCTCACAAAGCATTAATTGAAGCTGAGTTAGAACAACAAAAAGTTCAAATTATTTCTAAATTAGAGAAAGGACAAGTATTAGAAGGTATTGTTAAAAACATTACTTCTTACGGTGTATTTGTTGATTTAGGTGGTGTTGATGGATTAATCCACATTACTGACCTATCTTGGGGAAGAATAAATCATCCAGAAGAAATTCTTGAACTAGATCAAAAAATAAATGTTGTTATACTTGATTTTGATGATGACAAAAAACGTATTGCTCTTGGTGTAAAACAATTACATGAGCACCCATGGGATAAGTTAGATGCTAACCTATCTGTTGGTGATACTGTTAAAGGAAAAGTTGTTGTTGTTGCCGATTATGGTGCTTTCATTGAAGTAATTCCAGGCGTTGAAGGTTTAATTCACGTTTCAGAAATTACTTGGAGCAACCATTTAAAGCCAGCTCAAGAATTCTTCAAAGTTGGTCAAGAAGTAGAAGCACAAGTATTAACATTAGACAGAGAAGAAAGAAAAATGTCTCTAGGTGTTAAACAATTAACTTCTGACCCTTGGGAAGATATTGAAACTAAATATAGTGTAGAATCTAAACATAAAGGAAAAGTTTCAAATATTTCTGACTTTGGTGTATTTGTTGAATTAGAATCTGGTGTTGATGGATTAATCCACATCTCAGACTTATCTTGGTCTAAGAAAATTAATCACCCTTCTGAAATAACAAAGCTAGGTGACGAAATTGAAGTAGTTATTTTAGAGATTGATAGAGAAAACAGAAGGTTAAGTCTAGGACATAAACAATTAGAAGAAAATCCATGGGATGTATTTGAAACTGTATTTACTGAAGGTTCAACTCACGAAGGAACTGTTACAGAGATTACTCCTAAAGGCTTATACATTGTTTCTTTACAGTATGGTGTTGAAGGAATCGTTACTAAGAAAAATGCCGAAAAAGAAGATGGTTCATTCTTAGCAGCTGATGAAAAAGCATCGTTTATAATTGTTGAATTCAACAAAGGAGCTAAGAAAATTGTTTTATCTCATACTCAAACTTTTAAAGAAACTGAGGATGATGTTAAACCAAAAGCCAAAGGAAAAACAAAATCTTCTTCTAACAGTGCAGTGAAAAAAGTAAATGATAACATCGAAAAAACCACTTTAGGTGATTTAGATGCTCTTTCTAACTTAAAAGCTGACTTAGAAAAAGAAGAGAAAAAATAATTTTTCTTTTTTAAAACAATAGTAAAAACTGTCTTGAAATTTATCGAGGCAGTTTTTTTTTGAGAAAATCAAAAAAATGCAACATAAATTGCAACTACAATCAACTTAGTATCTATATTTGCAAACACATGCAAAGTTCGGATAGAATCATATTAGACCCTAAACAATTTGAACTAACAATCAAAAGACTATCTCACCAACTCATTGAAAATTACGGTGATTTTAAAGATACTGTTATTATAGGACTACAACCTAGAGGTTATTTCTTAGCAGAGAGAATTCATCAAGAGTTAATGAAAATTAATGCAAAACTTGATATTAAACTCGGTTCACTCGATATTACATTCTATAGAGATGATTTTAGAAGACAAGAAACCCCTATCATTCCAAACAAAACCGAAATTAATTTTATAATTGAAGATAAAAAAGTCATCTTAATAGATGATGTACTTTTTACCGGCAGAACCATACGTTCCGGATTGGATGCTATGCTAGCATTCGGACGACCAAAAACGGTTGAGTTATTGGTTCTAATAAACCGAAGATATAAAAGACATTTACCCATACAAGCAGATTATATTGGAAAAAACGTACATTCAATTGTTTCAGAAAGAGTTAAAGTAAACTGGAAAAATATTGACAAAGAAGATAAAGTAATTTTATATACACCGGAATAAAGTAATTGGAAATCAAAAATTTGAGATTAAAATAACAATTAACAAACAACAATATAAATGAGTAAGCTAAGTACCAAACATTTATTAGGAATAAAATATCTTCAGAAAGAAGATATTAACCTAATTTTTGAAACTGCCGATCATTTTAAACAAGTAATTAATCGTCCGATAAAAAAAGTTCCTTCTTTACGAGACATTACCATTGCCAATTTATTTTTCGAGAACTCTACCAGAACCAAGCTTTCTTTTGAACTAGCTGAAAAAAGACTTTCTGCAGATGTTATCAACTTTGCATCATCGAGCTCCTCTGTTACCAAAGGAGAAACTTTAATAGACACCGTTAACAACATCCTTTCTATGAAAGTTGACATGGTGGTAATGAGACATCCCAATCCGGGAGCTGCTTATTTTCTATCTCAACATGTAGATGCAAAAATTATAAATGCAGGAGATGGTGCTCACGAACATCCTACACAAGCACTGCTTGATGGATATTCCATGAGAGAGAAATACAAAGATTTAACAGGTAAAAACATTATAATAGTGGGAGATATTACTCACTCTAGAGTAGCATTATCTAACATCTTTTGTTTACAAAAAATGGGTGCAAATGTTAAAGTTTGCGGACCACTTACACTTATTCCAAAATACATTAACTCACTTGGCGTAGAGGTTATTTCTAACTTAAAAGAAGCCCTAGAATGGTGTGACATTGCCATGATGCTTAGAATACAACTAGAAAGACAAGACACTAAATTCTTTCCGTCAATAAGAGAATATACTCAACAATATGGTTTAAATAAAGAATTGTTAGATTCTCTTTCAAAAAAAATAACCATAATGCACCCAGGACCAATTAACAGAGGTGTTGAGATAACCTCTGATGTAGCAGACAGCAATCAATCCATCATTTTAAATCAGGTAGAAAACGGTGTGGCTATACGGATGGCTGTACTATATTTGCTGGCAGGAAGAGTAGATTGATAGCAATTATAGATTATGAACCGACAACTATTAACTTATTAACGAATAACTATTAACATTAAACTTTAAACATACAAGCATGAAAGCAATTATCAAAACAGAAAAAGGAGACATGACCGTAGAGTTTTACGACAAGGACGCTCCTAAAACAGTAGAAAACTTTACTACCTTAGCAAAAAAAGGTTTTTATGATGGGTTAACGTTTCACAGAGTAATTCCTGATTTTGTAATTCAAGGTGGATGTCCTGATGGAACTGGTGCTGGTGGACCAGGCTATTCTATCGATTGTGAATTAGATGGTAAAAACCAATATCATGATAGAGGTGTTTTATCTATGGCTCATGCCGGAAGAAATACAGGTGGTTCTCAATTTTTTATTTGCCACAGCAGAAACAATACTGCTCATTTAGACAGAAATCATACTTGTTTCGGCAAAGTGGTAGAAGGTGTTGACATTGTTGACGATATTAGGCAAGGAGATAAAATTTTGAAAATTGAAGTAATGTAATTTTAATTTTCTTTATTTTTATACATTCATTTAAGAATAAGAAGCGAAGTCTCTAAAAGGCTTCGCTTCTTAATTAAAAAAATATAGTATGCCAAAATCAGAAACACAAACATTAGTTGAAATGCTTGAATTATCGAGGGATTTAACCAAGTTTTACCTCTCTAAATTAAAAGGCAAAGACGAACATAAAATTTTTGAAATTGATGGCAAACAATTTAACAGCATAAGTTGGTTGGTTGCTCATATTACTATTTCAGAAAATTGGTTACTATTGGTTTGCACCGGAGGAGAACGTGTTAAAATTCCATGGGCAAGACAATACGGTTTAGGCTCTATTCCTCCTAAAAAAGAAGACGCTCCTTCTTTTGAAGAAATTTTAAAATACTTTAAAGAAGTGCATCAAACTGCTATTAATTATGTTGCCCAATTAACTGATAAAGATCTAAGCAAACCAACCACCAACGGAATTACTTTTGGTGGCGAAGATAGCGTAAGAGCAATTATCAAACATGCTATTCGCCACGAATGTGCTCACGCAGGGCATTTAAGCTGGTTATGTAAATTGTTTGATGTAAAAACCATTTAAAATAAAAATTCAATTGTTTAGTTTATTATCTAGCAATAATTAAAAATATATGAAATTACTACCCATTATACTCTCTATTTTCGCCATAACATCGGTTTATAGTCAAGAAAAATACCAAGGACTGCTTTGGAAAATCTCAGGAAATGGATTAGAAAAGAACTCCTATTTATACGGAAACATGCACGTAAGTGGTAGAATTGCCTTCCATTTAGGCGAGGAATTTTTCAATGCTATAAATGAAGCTGATGCTATTGCTTTAGAATCAAACCCTATCATGTGGCTCGATGAAATCTTAGATTCTGAATACGGAAGTGATTATTTAGGAAGTTACGGCATCAACAACCAACACTACAATGGTTTTTACCAAGAAGCTTTTAAACTTAAAAAAGTAGATAATAATGTGTTGGGAAATGAAATCTCTACCGATCACTACATGGCTAACTGGTTATTATATAGAGAAAACAAAGCTAATTCAGATTTTGAAGAAGAAACATTTTTAGATATGTTTATCTATCAAGTAGCTAGCAAAAACAATAAACCTATTTACAGTTTAGAAGATTTTAAACATAATTCCAAATTGGTTAAGTTAGCTAGCATTCCGGATATGGAAAATAAAGAAACCCCTGAATGGGTAAAAAAACTTACCAAAGATAAATCTGCTTTCGAAATTCTAATGGACGCTTATAGAAGTCAGGATTTAGATATGATTGATTCTTTACAAGCTGCACTTTCTTCAGACAACTATTTAAAATATATGTTGTATGAAAGAAACATCATAATGGCAAACCAAATTGACTCTATTATTAAACAAAACATTAGCCTTTTTAGTGGAATTGGAGCTGCTCATTTACCTAAAAAAAATGGTGTTATTGCATTGTTGCGAACTAAAGGTTACACTGTAGAAGCTTTGCCTGTTACTATTTCAAAAAAATCTAAAAGCCAAATTGAAGAGAACCACAAAAAGAAAAGATTACTTCCTTATAACAGCAAGTTTCAATCTGACTTTTTCTCGCTTAATGTACCTGGGAAAATGTACGAAACACCTTCTCATACATATCAACGGTTATTTTTCTCTCCGGAACTTACTAACGGAAGTTTCTTTTTAGTTAACCAACTAAGTACTTATCATTACTTTAAAAGCTATAATAATGGTGATTTTCAAGCAAAAATAGATAGCTTGCTTTTTGAAAATGTACCGGGAAAAATAATTTCTAAAAAAGAATTTGAGAAAAATGGATTTAAAGCTTTAGACGTACTAAATAAAACTAAATCAGGTAACTACCAACGCTATCAATTTGTTTTTACTCCATTAAATATTTTAATTTTTAAAATGGGCGGAAAAGATGAATTTGTAAAAAATGAAGGCGACAACTTCTTTAATACCATCACTTTAACACCAATAGCTAAAGATTGGAAAAAAGTACAACCTTTAAAATCTGATTTTGAAGTGGAAGTACCTAATTATTACCATTTTAAAAACAATACTAAAATGTCGTCCTTGTACGACCATACCGAATTAGAAGCTTATGATGCCAACGACAATAATTTTTACTATTTAAAAAGAGCTTCCTTATTTGATACCCAATTTATTGAACAAGACAGTTTTGAGTTGAACAGAATTGCCGACATGTTTTTAAAGGAATTAAAAATTGATTCATCTACCAAAAACATGAACCTAAAAAAACAATATCCTGAATTAATTACCCACTCTACCCTACCTGATAGTAGCGGATACATCTCATTAAAAATTGTAATTAAAGGAGCTTATTACTACTTATTAGCCAATGTGTCTCCTACACAAAAAACTACTAACCCATTTTTTGATTCGTTTACACTAAAAGATTTTTCTTACACTTTTGAGTTTAAAGAAAAATCTGATTCTTCTATGTTTTTTACAGTAACATCTAACCATCTTTTGCCAAATGATTACGAACAGGTTTATGATATTGCTAGCGACAAAAAAGCTGCAAAAAAGAAAACTAAAGACACTTCTTTTGAATATAAAATTAAAAACAGTTCATTTTATTCAGAAAACTTCGAACGAATTGATTTAGAATTTATTAAAGAACATCAATACAAAGAGTTTGAACACATAGATTCTCTTTGGAGCAGTGAAATTAAATACATTCAAAAAACCAATCACTTAGTAATATTAGACTCTTCTTCAACAAAGAAAGGTGATATTTTTTCATTAGACATCGTATTTGGTGATACCAACAGCACTAGAACTATAATTGCTAAAATAATTGTTAAACATGCTTCAATATATGTATTAAAAACTACCGGAGACAGCATTAGTCAACCAAGCAAATTTATCTCTCAATTTTTTGAAACATTTACACCTTTCGATACTTTAATTGGAAGTTCTGTTCTAGCAGATAAATCTGAAATGTTTTTTAATGCCATTTATAGTAATGATAGTATTGAAAAAGAAAGAGCATTAGAGTCTGCTAAAAATAGAGTGATTTTTAATAAAGATGATGGCAAATACGTTGATCAACTAATGCAAACTATCACCAACTACCCTTTCGGAAGCGATTACATTGAAGCTAAAGAACAACTTATTATGGATTTAGGAAGAATTGATAATGATAGAATTATTCCATTTTTAGAAAGCCTATACCCAACAGTAGAAGATACTGCCATGTATCAAATTGCCGTTTTAAGAGCACTTATTCGTCAGAAAGACAAAGAAGCTTTAAATAAATTTATTAAATTGTTAGATTATGATATTCCGTTGGGAAGTAATAAAGATGATATTAAATATTTATTCCGAGCATTTGAAGATAGTTTAGCGCTTGCCGGTACAATTTTCCCAAGAGTATTAGATTTTACTTTTGTTGCTGATTACAAAAAACCTATTTACGAATTGCTGGCTCAACTAATTGATAGCAATCACATAAAACCAAAACAATACGCTAAGTTTTATAAACAAATTGTAAGAGAAGCTAAAATTGAACTTAAAAGCCAAATAAGCTACGAGCAAGCCGAAGGTGCTAAAGAAAAAGATAAAACCTATTACTATTCAAGTTATAAAAATAAGGGCAACGACTTTTTAATTATTTATACCAAACTTTTACTGCCTTTCTACAACAAAAAAGAAGTAAAAACTTATTTTAACAAGTTGCTAACGGTACAAGATTATAAATTATTAACAGATGTTTATTGCAACATGATTACCAACAATATTTCCGTTGACAAATCTGTATGGAACTATCTTGCTAACGATGTAATTAATTACGCTTATTTATATCAAGAATTAGCTAAAATTAAACGTTTAGATCTTTTTCCTGAAGATGATAACTTAAAGCAAAACATTGCAAAATCTATGTTGTACTCTAGTAGTTTTAATTTTAGTAAAGACACTTTAGAATTTATAACTACAAAAGAGATTACCATTCAAAACAAAGTGAGTCATGTTTATTTTTTCAAGAGCAAAAAACCAAAAGATGATAATTGGAGCTTAGATTATATCGGTATTCATCAAAGTAAAGACAACTTAATTCAAGAAGAAAATTTGGTGAAAGAAAAAAACAATAAAATTGCTAAGGACAAAGACATTGATGAATTTATAAAAGAAAAAGTAAAATCTATTGAAATAATCGGACACAAAAGAGCAAGAGAAGAAGATGACAGTGGGAGTTATTTTGATTTCTTTTAAAGTTTCAAATAAATATTGTTCATATTAAAAAATATTACTAAATTTGCGTCCCCTTAAAAATACAAGATTTAAATTTAAAAAAAATGAAAAAAGAAATACATCCAGAAAATTACAGATTAGTAGTGTTTAAAGACATGTCTAATGAATACTCTTTTTTAAGTAGATCAGCTGCCAACACTAAAGAGACTATTGTTTGGGAAGATGGTAATGAATATCCTTTGATTAAATTAGAGATTTCTCACAAATCTCATCCATTTTACACAGGAAAAATTCAATTGGTAGATACTGCAGGACGTATTGACAAATTTAAAAACAGATACGGAAAACATTCTAAATAAATTAATCTTAACAGATTTTAAGTCCTTTCGTTATAACGAAAGGACTTTTTTTTTGTACTTTCGAAAACAAAACAACACTACAAATGAACATCATTTTTTTTGAAACCAACAGAGAAAGTTTACTACCTTTAGTTTTTGCTAAACCTATTGCCAAACTTAGAGTTGGCATCACCACCATTGAAGAAAAATGGATGGATTTTTTATCTGCAAACGAAGAAAATATTTCTTACCTAACAACAGCTTATCTTTCAAAAAAGTTTAAAGTAAATACCGCTAAGGAAAATTTATTTATCAATAGTGCTTTCTTACCTTCTGTAGAACTTATTGATTTCCTGAAAAATGAACTTCAACTAAACGAAGCTCTTATTTGTAATAATGAAATTGTAGTAGCAAAAACAAGCTTAGAAATTTTTAATTCTGAAACTTTTGAAAATCTACTTGATATTACAGACTTCCACCTAATTTCGATTAGTTCTGTAACGGATATTTTCACAAAAAACCACCAAGCTATTGAGCAAGATTTTGAAAGACTTACTAAAAATAAAAAATCTGAAAAAGCCAACGAAACTAACACCATAATTGGAAGCAAGGTTTTTATTGAAGAAGGTGCTACAATTAATGGAGCTATCCTAAATAGTAATTTTGGTGCAATCTATATTGGCAAAAATGCCGAAATTATGGAAGGCAGCTTAGTTCGTGGTCCTTTTGCTCTTTGCGAAAATGCTACTTTAAAAATGGGTGGAAAAATTTATGGAGCAACTACCATTGGTCCTCACTCTAAAGTTGGTGGAGAAGTTAGCAATTCTGTAATTCAAGCTTATTCTAACAAAGGACACGATGGTTTTTTAGGCAATTCTGTTTTAGGTGAATGGTGTAATTTAGGTGCTGACACCAACAATTCCAATCTAAAAAACAACTATGGCGAAGTCAAACTATGGAACTACACTTCTAAGAAATTAGAAAATACACGCTTACAATTTTGTGGACTAATTATGGGTGACCATACAAAATGCGGTATAAACACTATGTTCAATACTGGAACTGTAGCAGGTTTTTCGGCTAATATTTATGGCGGTGGATTTCAAGATAAATTTATCCCGTCATTTTCTTGGGGAGGAAATGGAGAAACTACCACTTATCAATTAGAAAAAGCCATTGAAACGGCCGAAAAAGTTATGGAAAGAAGAGGTATACTACTTACCAAAGAAGATAAAGCTATTTTTGCTGACATACATCAACAAACTTCGGAATATAGAAAATAAAAGCCGCCAAAAATTCCGATTTCTATTAATTGGCACAACCCTTGAATTACTGATGTTGATAAATTTTCAGTACTATTTTATTTTTTATAATGTCAAATTGACTTATTAATTTTTTATCTATGAAAGACACTTTTAATTTCGACAACCTTACTATATCAAACATAATTGATGATGATACAGAATTTATTCCTCTTTTATCTTCTGATGATGAAGAACAAATGAATTCTGAAGAAACACCTAAAGAATTACCCCTACTCCCATTAAGAAATACTGTTTTGTTTCCTGGTGTTATTATTCCAATAACAGTAGGAAGAGACAAATCCATTAAACTTATAAAAGAAGCTTATAACGGAGATAAAACACTTGGAGTTGTTGCTCAGAAAAATGATGCGATTGAAGATCCAGATCCAAAAGATTTAAACGAAATAGGAACAGTTGCCCACATTCTTAAAATGCTTAGAATGCCTGATGGAAATACCACCGTTATTATTCAAGGTAAAAAGCGATTTAAAATTGAAGAATTCACTCAGACGACACCATATCTTAGAGCAAGAGTCAAAGAATTTAATCAAGTAGAAAAGCCTAAAGGTAAAAATTTTAATGCTTTAGTAAGTTCTATTAAAGATTTAGCTACACAAATTATTCAACAATCTCCTAACATACCTACTGAAGCAACATTTGCTATTAAAAATATTGAAAGCCCTACTTTTTTAATCAACTTTATCGCTTCTAACATGAATGCAGGGGTAAAGGAAAAACAAATCTTATTAGAGATTCCTGAACTACAAGAAAGAGCCAATTTATTATTACAGCACTTAACCAAAGAACTTCAGTTACTAGAATTAAAAAACGACATTCAATCTAAAGTTAGGACAGATTTAGACAAACAACAAAGAGATTATTTCCTTAATCAACAAATTAAACAAATACAAGAAGAACTTGGTGGTGACCCTCAACAACAAGAAATTGCTGAATTTAGAAAAAAAGCCAAAACAAAAAAATGGAATAAAACAGTTAAAGAACGTTTTGAAAAAGAAATTAGTAAACTTGAAAGACTAAATCCACAAGCAGCAGAATATTCTGTTCAATCTAATTATATTGAAACTCTGTTAGAGCTCCCTTGGAAAAAATATTCTAAAGATAATTTTGACTTAAAAAGAGCTCAACGTATTTTGGATAGAGACCATTTTGGCTTAGAAAAGGTAAAAGAACGAATTATTGAACACTTAGCTGTGTTAAAACTAAAAGGTGATTTAAAATCTCCCATACTTTGTCTTTACGGTCCTCCAGGTGTAGGAAAAACCTCTCTCGGAAAATCTGTTGCTGAAGCATTAAGTAGAAAATATGTAAGAATGTCGTTAGGTGGATTAAGAGATGAAGCAGAAATTAGAGGACACAGAAAAACTTACATTGGAGCAATGCCGGGAAGAATTATTCAAAGTTTAAAAAAAGTAGAGTCTTCTAACCCTGTTTTTGTTTTAGACGAAATAGATAAAGTTGGAGCAAGTCATCAAGGTGACCCTTCTTCAGCTTTACTAGAAGTTTTAGATCCTGAACAAAATGAAAATTTCTATGATAATTTCTTAGAATTAGATTATGATTTATCTAAGATCTTATTTATTGCTACCGCCAATTCATTATCAACCATTCAACCTGCACTTAGAGACAGAATGGAAATTATTGAAATGAATGGCTATACCGTTGAAGAAAAAGTAGAAATTGCTACAAGACATTTAATTCCTAAGTTAGCAAAAGACCACGGATTAGTAAAAAATCAATTACAAATTCCTAAAAAAGTAATTGAAAAAATTGCAAGTGAATACACTAGAGAATCAGGTGTTAGAAATTTAGAAAAGAAATTAGCAAAAATTGTTCGCCAAAAAGCCAAACAAATTGCAATGGAAGAAGAAAACTATAACTCAAAAGTAATAATGGAAAACCTTGTTGATTTATTAGGTCCGGGACACTCTAAAGATAAATACCAAGGCAATGACGTAGCGGGAGTTGTTACAGGATTGGCATGGACTTCTGTCGGTGGCGATATTTTGTTTATAGAAACAAGCCTAAGTAAAGGAAAAGGAAAGCTTACCCTTACCGGAAACTTAGGTGATGTAATGAAAGAGTCTGCAATTATAGCACTCGCTTACCTTAAAGCTCATGCTGATATTCTTGATATTAGCCCTGAGACTTTTGATAAATGGGATATTCACATTCATGTTCCTGAAGGAGCAACACCAAAAGATGGTCCTTCGGCAGGAATTACTATGCTTACAGCCTTAGCATCAGCATTTACACAACGTAAAGTAAAAGCTAATTTAGCTATGACTGGTGAAATTACATTGAGAGGCCGAGTATTGCCTGTTGGTGGAATTAAAGAAAAAATATTGGCTGCAAAACGTGCTGAAATCAAGGAAATCATTCTTTCTAAAGATAATGAAAAAGACATCAAAGAGATAAAACAAGATTATTTAACAGGTCTTAAATTTCACTATGTAGAAAATATGACCGAAGTAATTGATTACGCACTTACCAAACAAAAAGTAAAAAACGCTATTAATATTACTGAAAAACAACAATTAAGAAATTAATAATCAGTGATTTAATTTTATCAACAATGTTGATAATTATTAATAATTAATTCGCAGTTAGCACTCATAAAAAATTACTTTTGTTACTCTTATAAAACAAGACAATTAAATAATTTACATACATATGAAATTTATAGTAACAAGTACAGCATTATTAAAAAAACTACAACAAATTAGTGGCGTATTAAGTACCAACAATACATTGCCAATTTTAGATAATTTTTTGTTTGAGATAAAAGACGGAGAACTATCTGTTACCGCTTCAGATTTAGAAACAACTATTTCTACAAAACTTAGTATTGAATCTAAAGAAGATGGAATTATTGCTATTCCTGCTAAGTTATTGTTAGATACCTTAAAAACTTTTCCTACTCAACCTCTTACTTTTACTATAGACAGCAAAGATTTTGGTATTGAAATCACATCTGATGAAGGTAAATATAAATTGAGTGGTTTAAATGGTGAAGAGTTTCCCAAAACTCCTGAAATTGAAAAGCCATCAACCATAAAAATTAATGCAGACATTATAGAAAATGCTATCAACAAAACATTATTTGCTACAGGTAATGATGAGTTAAGACCTGTTATGTCGGGAGTATTTTTTGAATTAAATAATGATGACATCACTTTTGTAGCAACAGATGCTCACAAGCTAGTAAAATATAGAAGAACAGACTTAGGGGCCAAAACAGGATCTTCATTCATCTTTCCTAAAAAACCTTTAACATTACTGAAAAACATTTTAAGTAATGTTAGCGATGACGTAACTATAAAATACAACGAAACCAACGCAGCTTTTGAATTTGAATCTACAAAGTTAATTTCTAGATTAATTGATGGTAAATACCCAAACTACAATGCTGTAATTCCAACAGAAAATCCTAATGTACTTACCGTTGAAAGAAGTAAATTTTTAACTGCTCTAAAAAGAGTAGCGATATTCTCTAACAAAACAACCCACCAAATAAAACTAAAAATGTCAGGCAGCGAATTACAAATTTCTGCTGAAGATTTAGACTTTTCTAATGAAGCCGTTGAAAGACTTACTTGCCAGTTTGAAGGTGAAGACATGGAAATTGGGTTTAATGCAGCATTTTTATTAGAAATGTTAACCAACTTAACATCAGACAATGTTAGCATTGCTATGTCTGCACCAAACAGAGCCGGCATTTTAACTCCTGTAGAAAAAGAAGATGACAAAGAAGAAGTATTGATGTTAGTAATGCCTGTAATGTTAAACAACTAAAAAGGCATAACTCTTCAATATCATGAATTTTGATTTACTTCAACAACTTTGTAAAATCCATGCTCCTTCTGGTAGTGAAGAAGTCATGAAAACTTTTCTTTTAAAACACATCAAAAAAGAGCAAAAAAAGTGGAAAGTTCAACCTGAAATATTAATAGGAGAAGACTTTCAGGATTGTATTATGCTGATTTTTGGAGAACCAAGAACAGCCATTTTTGCTCACATGGACTCTGTTGGATATACAGTTGGATATGACAATAATTTAATTAAAATTGGAGGTCCATCAGCTAAAAAAGGAGCTAAATTAGTTGGAGAGGATAGTCAAGGAAAAATAACCTGTACACTTGAAGCCATAGAAGACGAACACGAGTTTCTAACCTTTTCAGCAAAATACAAAAGAACAATAGATAGAGGAACAACACTTACTTACCAGCCTAACTTTAGAGAAGACAACAACTATGTTCAGTGTTGTTACATGGACAATCGTTTAGGGATTTGGAGTACTCTAGAAGTTGCTAAAACATTAGAAAATGGAGCTATTGTTTTCTCGGCATGGGAAGAACATGGCGGTGGAAGTGTTGGTTATTTAGCCAAATTTTTATACGAAGGCTTTGGTGTAAAACAAGCATTAATTTCAGATATAACTTGGGTAACAGAAGGTGTTAAGCACGGAAAAGGTGTTGCTATTTCTATGCGAGATTCCGGAATTCCAAGAAGAAGCTACATTAATAAAATTGTTGATTTAGCAACAAAAAGTAAAATTCCTTTTCAACTTGAAGTAGAAAGTGCCGGAGGAAGTGATGGTAATGCACTGCAACGTTCCCCCTACCCATTTGATTGGTGTTTTATAGGAGCTCCAGAGGACAATGTTCACTCTCCTGATGAGAAAGTACACAAGAAAGACATTAAATCCATGGTGGAGATGTATCAGTATTTAATGAAGGCATTGTAAGAAGTCCTTACAATATCATCTTCATTCTCCAAATATATAAATTAATAATACACCACTTTTTGAACATCAACTACATTGTTATTCTCATCAAGTACTTTCACAAAATAAATACCCTTATTCCCTAAACTTGATAAATCTATACTGTTATTTGTTGAGTTAATTGAATTAGTATAAACTGTTTGTCCCAACAAATTATTAACCTCTATTTTATATCCATTTGTACTCACACTATTTTCTATATTTACCGTAATAGTTGAATTGGTAGGGTTTGGATAAATTTGCATACTTGGTGCTTCTTTTTGTTCTTCAATTGAAACAACTCCTTCATTACATAAAGCTAGAATTTCATTTACATCCAATGCTCTGTTGTAAATTCTTACATCATCTATATTTCCATGGAAAAATTCAACATTAGTTTGCCTTGTACCAATTTTAGCAGTTGGTACATTACCATAAAAAGGTACTATTGGACTAGAAAGGCTATCTATTGCTACTAAATTACAGTTGATATACAACTTCTGAACATTTGATGAACGCGTAGCTACAATATGATTCCAAGTATTGATAGTTAAACCAGTAGCATCATAAGTAGCTAATGCAGAATTAGGATCGGTGTACCCTGTAAGTCCCCATCCAAATATACTAGCATTAAGAACTTTCATAGCCTGATCTCCACCATTAGTATTTCCAGCTCTTGAACTTCCAATTGAGAGAATGTGAGTTGCGGTTCCAGCTGAAGGGATTGAACTTAGCATTACCCATACTGAATAGGTGTATTCATTCAATAATAATCCTGAAAGCGGCAAATCAATGTAATCATTAACTCCATCAAAATAAAAAGCAGAGTTAGGATTTCCATTCTTATCTGCAGTTAGCGTAGCTCCAATTATAGTTCCATGTTGGCTATTTACATTATCATTTGCATTACCCGAAAAGGAATAGTGCCTTACCAATCCATTTGTTGGTATTTGTGCTACAACATTTAGAGAAAATGTTATTGCTAAAATTGTAAAAAAATTATTCATCTTATTTGATTTTAATATTATTTATTAATGATAAATCACTTTCTGAACATCAACTACATTGTTATTCTCATCAAGTACTTTTACAAAATAAACACCCTTATTTCCTAAACCAGATAAATCTATACTGTTATTTGTTGAATTAATTGAATTAGTATAAACTGTTTGACCCAACAAATTGTTAATTTCTATTTTATATCCTTTTGTATTTGCTTTGTTTTCTATATTCACCGTAATAATAGAATTTGTTGGGTTTGGATAAATTTGCATACTTGATGTTTCTTTTTGTTCCTCAATTGAAACAACTCCTTCATTACATAAAGCTAGAATTTCATTTACGGCCAATGCTCTATTATAAATTCTTACATCATCTATGTTTCCATGGAAAAAATTTGTATTTGTTTCTCTTGCACCTATCTTAGCTTCAGGTGTATTCCCATAATAAGGGAGTACAGTTGTAAGACTACTATCTATTGAGATTAAATCGCAATTTAAATATAATTTATGAACATTGTTAGACATCGTTATCGTAATATGATTCCATTCCATAGTTGTAGCTGGAATTCCTTCATAAGTATAAAGAGCAGAGTTAGGATCAGTGTAGGCTGTAGATCCCCATCCATACATAGAAGGATTACTTCTTAAACAAATAGATTGGTCTCCTCCTTGTGTATTTCCAACTCTTGAAGCACCAACTGAGATAACACTTGTAAAACCAGATACAGGTAACGAATTAGCCAACACCCATACAGAGTAAGTATATTCATTAAGCATAAGACCACTTAGAGGTAAATCAATATAATCGTTAACACCATCAAAATAAAAAGCAGAGTTAGGATTTCCATTCTTATCTGCAGTTAAGGTAGCTCCTATTATAGTTCCGTGTTGATTATTTACATTATCATTTGCATTACCTGAAAATGTATAATGCCTTACCAATCCATTTGTTGGTATTTGTGCTACAACATTTATAGAAAATGCTATTGCTAAAATTGTAAAGATTTTTTTCATTTGATTTGATTTAATTTAACATTAACTAACAAATATCGCAAATTAAGTTGAATTAAAAAAATGTAGACTTATAAGACTAAGACACATCCATATTTTTGAATTTTGAGTTTAAATTTCCAAAAAAATAAATGATTTACCCAACTAAAACGGTAGTTTATAAACTTATTTTACAAGATTTAATTGATAGCATATTTCTTTTTTATAGTACTTTTACTTAAATTTTTAATTATAAGTTCAAACTATTTTAAAACAACATATTACTCCTTATCCTTATAATATATAAAAAAATTAAGACAACTTTATAAAATAGATAATAAAAATGAAATTTAGAAAAATAATAGATTTAATCATAATTGACATATTAGCTACTTTTAGCACTAAAATAGCTAAACTATTTAAGTTTAGAAAAGTATTGAATATTGATTTTTCAAATATTCAAAATAAAAAAGGAGAAGCTGAATTACTTCTATTACCATATCTTTTACATAAAGACTCTGTATTTTTAGATATTGGTGCCAATAGAGGTATCTACTGTTTTTTTAGTGGGAAAATAATTTCTGAAAATAATATTATTGCATTTGAACCTGTTCCGAAGTTAGCGAGAATGTTAAAAAAGTTATTTCCTAATGCATTAATTATTGAAAAAGCACTGTCTGATCAAAAAGGAAGAGCTAATTTAAATATACCTATTCATCAAAATAATTATTTATTAGATACTAGAAGTACTCTTGAAAAAGAATCTTCAAATGCTTCTAATACTTATGAAACAATATCTGTTGAGATTACAACTTTAAATGATTTTGTCAAACTTAATAAAATCGAAAAAATATCTCTTATAAAAATTGATGTTGAAGGACATGAATTAAAATTACTAGCTGGTGCTAAAAATATATTAATTAATAATCGACCATCGCTTATAATTGAAATAGAATTAAACAATCATAATAATAATCTTGATACTATTTTCGCATTTATTGATCAACTAGATTATTTAATATATTTCTTCGAGATAGAAACTCTTTCTTTGACTCAGGTTTATAGTCACGAGAGAAAATTAGTAGTTCCTATTGAAAGACTTGAAAAGAATCATAATTATATTTGTTTTCCAAAAGAAAAACCTACTTATGCTAACAATATTAATGCTCAAATTAGGCAATCAACTACTATCTAAAACACAATTACTTAATCCTACTTTATCTTCTAAATAAGTACTTATCTACAACTGAATTTATATCTTCTGACACTTTAATTAAATAAACCGGAAGTATGTATAAAAGGCAGAAAATTGCTGACTTTGTAAGTATTGACACTATAAGGTTTTCAATAGTTAAAGGGATAAAACAAGTTATGGTTGCAGCAACACTTCCAATAAGCAACATGTTTAATGTTTTAAAAGTAAATGGTTGTAAATTAATTTTATATTTTATATACGAAAACATAAGTATGTTGAACATTATTATAGCTAATGCTGTACCTATTGCTGCTCCTAAAATCCCATAAATTGGTATAAAAATTAGATTGGTTATAACAACCAACACTAGTAAAAAAATTGCTAAAAATGTTTCTGCTCTATAAAACTTTGTAACCACTAATATAGCATAGTTCACCCCAAAAGTCATACTTAAAACTCTGGAAAACCCTAATACTAAAACCACATACTTAGCTGCGATAAATTCAGGTTTCATTAATGATAAAATTTCATCTATATTAATGGCTATTGCTCCAAATATGATTCCTGACGCAAACGACATTAATACTGAACTTTTTTTATATACATCATCAATATTTTTTAAGTTCTTTACCCTCCAATCATGAGCTATTAATGGCGATGCAATTCTTGCTAATGCAGCGTTAGGAACTACGATTACAGAGGCTATATAAGTTGCAACTGCATAAACACCAACAAAAGTTAGTTTGTCTTCTGGCAATAATGCTCCTATCATTAGGGTATCAACACTAACAACTAAAATTAAAGTTAACCCACTAAAAATAGTATATGCACCATAATTAACCATAGGCTTCAATAACCTCGATTTAAAATATGTTTTATTAACATCAAATGAAAGTTCTTTATTAGCCATTAATTGTACAACACACAATACTGCAGTAAAAAAGTAACCCAACATGTAAATCAACATAAATTGATAAAAAGTACAATATCCTTTATAATAAAAAAACAAGGCTACCAACCAGTATACCCTTACAACAATATTTCTTAAAAAATTGGTAAATACTGTTTTTCTCAATGCTTGTAAAAAAGATTCAAAAACAATAAAAACTACCATACCTAATGTTGCTAATGGTATCCATTTATAATAATCATTAAAAAGACTGGCTTCATCCTGATAAAAATGTAGGATGGGTTGTTTAAACAAAAAATAGATTAGAGAAATAATAATTGTACCAGATATTGACAATAAAAAAAGCATTAAAAACAATCCGTTGTTTTTACGTTCTTTTTTCCTAAAAATAGGAAAAAACTTTATAGCAATTCGATGCACACCAAATGATGACATCTGTGCCATTACTGAAATTAATGATAAAACTAAGCGGGTTAACCCAAACTCTTCTTGACTAAGAAATAATGGAAATAAAATTACAACATTAACAAAACCAATTATCACCCCAGCATAATTGATAAAGGTATTCAAAAAAGCTTGTCGTTGTATTATTCCCAATGTGAGTGGTTTTTAAATTCTTCTACAATAATACAAAGATTAGGGAACAAATGCTTATAAAACTATGCTACTTTTAGTTTATTGCTAATTTTTGAATTATTAAATTTTTCTTTAGCGTAATTCATTGTAATTTTTAATTCGGCAGCTTCATTTTTAGATGGCAACTCAAACATGGCATCAAGCATAATTGCTTCGCAGATAGAACGTAAGCCTCTGGCTCCTAACTTGTACTCCATTGCTTTTTCCACTATAAAATCTAATGCAGCTTTATCAAAAGAAATTTTAATATTATCTATCTCAAACAACTTCATATACTGTTTTACAATAGCATTTTTTGGCTCTGTAAGAATTCTTCTTAATGCTTTGGCATCTAGAGGTTCTAAATAAGTTAAAACTGGTAATCTACCGATTAATTCAGGAATTAAACCAAATGATTTTACATCTTGAGGAGTTACATATTGCAATAAATTATCTTCATCAATTTTCTCTTGGTTAGTACTCTTATAACCGATTACTTGAGTACTTAATCTTCTTGCAATTTTTTTAGTTATCCCATCAAATGCACCACCACAAATAAATAATATATTTTTGGTTTCAACCGAAATCATTTTTTGTTCAGGATGCTTTCTTCCTCCTTGTGGCGGAACATTAACTGCTGAACCTTCTAATAATTTAAGTAAGGCTTGTTGCACCCCTTCTCCACTTACATCTCTTGTTATAGAAGGATTATCACTTTTTCTGGCAATTTTATCAATTTCATCAATAAAAACTATTCCTCTTTGGGCAGCTTCTACATCATAATTTGCTGCTTGTAACAATCTCGATAAAATACTTTCAACGTCTTCTCCAACATAACCTGCTTCTGTTAAAATTGTTGCATCAGCTATACAAAAAGGAACTTTTAATACTTTGGCTATAGTTTTAGCCAACAAGGTTTTTCCTGTTCCTGTTTCTCCAACCATTAAAATATTTGATTTTTCTATATCAACATCTTCGTGGTTTTTAATTGTTTTTTGAGTTAATCTTTTGTAATGATTATAAACGGCAACCGACAATACTTTTTTAGCATCATCCTGACCAATAACATATTCATCAAGATGTTTTTTTAATTCTGCCGGTTTTAATAATTCTATTTGTGCAAATAAATCCTGATTAACTTTTCCTGAAGTTTCTTCGGTTACAATTTGTTGTGCTTGATGAATACAATGGTTACAAATATGTCCTGTAACACCTGCAATCATAACATCAACTTCTTTCTTACTTCTATTGCAAAATGAACATTTTACTTGCTTAGGTTCCATGGTTTAGTATAATTAGGTAAAAGTGTATAAAAAATTTTAAACGGCTACTTTAGCATTTTTAACAATATTGGTAATAAAATCATCAAACAAATACCTTGAATCATGAGGTCCTGGTGATGATTCCGGATGATATTGAACTGAAAAAACAGGTTTGCCTTTTACTTTAAGTCCTGCTACTGTATTATCATTTAAGTGTTTATGCGTTAATTCTACTTCATTTGAATTAGCAACATCTTCAAAGTTTACAACAAAACCATGATTTTGAGAAGTTATTTCACCTTTTCCGGTTTGTAGATTTAAAACTGGGTGATTACAACCTCTATGTCCGTTATGCATTTTTGAAGTACTTAAACCCATTGAGAGCGCTAATATTTGATGTCCAAGACAAATACCAAAAACCGGTAAACCTGAATTAGTAATTTGTTTAACAGTTTCTATTTGTAGTTTCATTACAGAAGGATCGCCAGGGCCATTAGATAACATAAACCCATCTGGTTGCCACTGGTTCATTTCTTCAAAAGTTGCATCCATAGGAAACACTTTTAAATAGCAATCTCTTTCTGCCAAACATCTTAATATGTTTTTCTTAACACCCAAATCTAAAACAGCTACTTTATGTTTAGCATTTTCATTACCAACAAAATAAGCCTCTTTAGTACAAACTTTAGAAGATAACTCTAAACCTTCCATTGACGGAACTTCTTTAAGCTTTTGTTTTAACACCTCAATATCTTCTGTTTCTGATGAAATAATAGCGTTCATTGCTCCTTTGTCTCTAATATGACGAACCAAGGCTCTCGTATCTACATCTGAAATTCCTACTAATTGGTGTTCTTCAAAATAAGCTTGAAGTGAACCATCAGCTCTTTCTCTAGAATACATATTAGAGAATTTTTTACAAACTAAACCTGCTATTTTTATAGAATCAGATTCTACTTCTTCATTATTTACTCCATAATTCCCAATATGAGAAGTAGTGGTTACTAAAATTTGTCCAAAATAAGATGGATCGGTAAAGATTTCTTGATAGCCTGTCATTCCAGTATTAAAACAAATCTCTCCGGTTGTTGTTCCTATATGACCTGCGGGTTTTCCATAAAAGATGGTGCCATCTTCCAATAATAAAATAGCTTTATTTTCCATAGTTGTAAATAAATTTAGGTTGTTACAAAATTACATTATCCTTTTTTGATATTATAGTAAAATACAATAAAAAAGGCGAACTATAATAGCTCGCCTTTTAAACTTTATTTATATGAAAAAAATGTATTAGTCTTTCTTTTCATCTTCTTTTTTGTCTTCTTTAGTTGTATCTTCTTCTTTAGCTGCTTTAGGTTCTTCAGCTTTAGGTTCTTCTACAACATCTTCAACTTTTTTAGGTTCTTCAACTACTGTTTCTTCTACTTTAGCTTCAGTAGTTGTTGTTTCAGCAGCTTTTTTGGCTCCGCCTCTTCTTCTTCTTGATGAAGATTTTTTAGCACCACCATCTTTCAACATGTTTTCGTTGTAATCAACTAATTCAATAAAACACATTTGAGCATTATCACCTAATCTAAAACCAGTTTTAAGGATTCTTGTGTATCCTCCTGGTCTTTCCATTACCTTAGTAGAAACTTCTCTAAAAAGTTCAGTTACAGCTTCTTTACTTTTAAGGTAACTAAACACAACTCTTCTTGAGTGAGTTGAATCAGTTTTAGATTTTGTAATGATAGGCTCAATATACTTTTGTAAAGCTTTTGCCTTAGCAACAGTTGTGCTTACTCTTTTATGTTGAATAAGAGAACAAGCCATATTTGCCAACATAGCTTTTCTATGTGGTGCTTGTCTGCTTAAGTGATTGATTTTTTTACCGTGTCTCATAACTAATTACTCCTTATCTAATTTATAGGCAGCTACATTCATTCCGAATGTAAGTCCTTTACTTTCTACTAATTCATCTAATTCGGTTAAAGATTTTTTACCGAAGTTTCTGAACTTTAATAAATCATTTTTATTGAAAGATACTAAGTCTCCTAACGTATCAACATCAGCAGCTTTTAAACAGTTTAGTGCTCTTACAGATAAATCCATATCCACTAATTTTGTTTTTAATAACTGTCTCATGTGTAGAGAATCTTCATCAAATTCTTCAATAGATGAACTCTCTGGAGAGTCTAATGTAATTCTTTCATCAGAGAAAAGCATAAAGTGATAAATTAACACTTTAGCTGCTTCTTTTAAAGCATCTTTAGGATGAATAGAACCATCAGTAGTAATATCAATAATTAATTTTTCGTAATCCGTTTTTTGTCCAACTCTATAATTTTCAACGAAATATTTTACGTTTCTAATTGGAGTGTGGATAGAATCTATTGAAATAGAACCGAAACTAGCATCTGCAGGTTTATTTTCTTCAGATGGTTTGTAACCTCTACCTTTGTTAATAGTAATTTCCATTTGGAATTTAACAGATTTTTCCATGTTACAGATAACTAAATCTGTATTTAATACTTGGAAAGCCGAAGTAAATTTACCTATATCGCCAGCAGTAAGTTGTTCTTGACCACTAACAGTAACTATTAACTTTTCGTTATCAATATCTTCAATCTGTTGTTTAAAACGAACTTGTTTTAAATTTAATATTATTTGAGATACATCTTCTACAATACCTTTAATTGCAGAAAACTCATGATCAACACCTTCAATCTTAACAGAGGTGATAGCAAAACCTTGTAAAGAGTTTAATAATACTCTTCTAAGTGCGTTACCTACTGTTATACCATAACCTGGTTCTAAAGGTCTGAATTCAAACGAACCAAAAAAGTCGTCTGAACTATTCATGATTACTTTATCAGGTTTTTGGAGATCTATAATTGCCATAATTCTATATGTTTAAAGTTTATTTAGAGTAAAGCTCTACTATTAATTGTTCTTTTATGTTTTCCGGAATTTGTTGACGTTCAGGTAGGTTAATCACAGTTCCTGACATTTGATTTCCATCCCAATTTAACCATTCATGCTTTGAAGCAGAATTAGCAGCTAATGAAGCAGAAATAGACTCTAATGATTTAGATTTTTCTCTTACTCCAATAACATCTCCTTCTTTAAGCGTGTATGATGGAATGTTAACTAAACTTCCGTTAACGGTAATATGTCTGTGGCTTACTAATTGTCTGGCAGCACTTCTTGTAGGAGCAATACCTAATCTGTAAACGATGTTATCTAATCTTAATTCACAAAACTGAAGTAATAATTCACCGGTAATACCAGTTTTTCTAGACGCTTTTTCAAAAATATTAGCAAATTGCTTTTCTAAAATACCGTAAGTGTACTTAGCTTTTTGTTTTTCTGCTAACTGAATTGCGTATTCAGATTGTTTTCCTCTTCTTTTGTTAGGACCATGTTGTCCTGGAGGGTAATTTTTTCTTTCTAAAACTTTGTCTGGACCAAAAATTGGTTCTCTAAATTTTCTAGAGATTTTCGACTTAGGACCTCTGTATCTTGCCATTTTATTTAATTGTTTATGTTATTACTATTTAATAAGAACTAATTATGAATTAAGGTCAATATCCTTCGATAATTAATTACATTCTTACGTTTTTTTATTATACTCTTCTTCTTTTAGGAGGACGACATCCATTATGAGGTAGAGGAGTAATATCTACTATTTCTGTTACAACAATACCACTATTGTGTAATGTTCTAATTGCAGATTCTCTTCCAGCCCCAGGACCTTTAACAAAAACCTTAGCTTTTCTTAATCCGTACTCATAAGCTTCTTTTGCACAGTCTGCAGCAGCTAATTGAGCAGCATAAGGAGTGTTCTTTTTAGAACCCTTAAAACCCATTTTACCGGCTGACGACCAAGAAATAACTTGTCCGTTAGTATTCGTTAAGCTAATAATAATATTGTTGAAAGACGCATGAATATGAGCCTCTCCATAAGCTTCAACATTTACTTTTTTCTTCTTTTTAACGTTTGACTTTGCCATAATTTTTATGTTTCGATTTCTGAGTTTATAGTTTAAAGTACTTGAGTTATGCAATTAACTTTAAACCTTAAACTTCAAACCTTGAACTTATTTATTATTTAGTTACTTTTTTCTTGTTAGCAACAGTTTTCTTTCTACCTTTTCTAGTTCTAGAGTTATTTTTTGTTCTTTGCCCTCTAAGCGGTAATCCTGATCTATGACGAACACCTCTATAACATCCAATATCCATCAATCGTTTGATGTGTAATTGAACTTCAGAACGAAGAGCTCCTTCAATTTTAAATTCTTCATTGATAATCTTTCTGATTTTAGACAAATCATCATCATCCCAGTCTTGAACTTTTTTGTTTAAGTCAACACCAGCTTTTTCTAAAATTTTCTTAGAAGAAGAATTTCCTATACCATAGATATAAGTTAATCCGATAACTCCTCTTTTGTTTTTTGGTAAGTCTATACCTGCAATCCTTGCCATATTATATTAATTAATGTAAGTTTATTTACTAGTTTTAATGATTAACAAAATTAACCTTGTCTTTGTTTAAATTTAGGGTTCTTTTTATTAATGATGTATAAACGTCCTTTTCTTCTAACAATTATACAGTCTGCACTTCTCTTTTTTAATGATGCTCTTACTTTCATCGTATCTATTTTTTATTATTGTTATTTATATCTAAATGAAATTCTTCCTTTTGTTAAATCATAAGGAGACATTTCCACTTTTACTTTATCTCCAGGTAAAATACGAATGTAATTCATTCTCATTTTACCTGAAATATGAGCAGTTATAATGTGTCCATTTTCAAGCTCTACTCTAAATAGGGCATTAGATAATGCTTCTATTATTGTTCCATCTTGCTCTATCGATGCTTGTTTTGCCATTTATAATTTTTACTTTTTATTTTTTAATACTTCTTCAATAAACTCATGAGATGATAATACATCTGCTTTTCCTTTTCTAATAGCCACATCATGTTCAAAATGAGCAGATACTGAACCATCAACTGTAAGAATTGTCCATCCGTCTTTTCCTTCTTTTACTTCTTTCTTTCCTAAGTTAATCATAGGTTCTATAGCTATAACCATCCCTTCTTTTAACATTATGCCATTTCCTCTTTTACCAAAATTAGGAACTTGAGGCTCTTCATGAAGCTCTCTTCCTAATCCGTGCCCTACTAATTCTCTAACAACTCCATATCCGTGCTCATGTGCTAAACTCTGAACTGCATATCCTATATCTCCTACTCTATTTCCAACGACTGCTTGTTCAATAGCTCTTTTTAAACATTCTTTGGTAACTTCTAACAACTTTTTAATTTCAGGTTTAACTTCCCCAATCTCAAAAGTATAAGCTACATCACCATAAAAACCATTTTTCAACACACCGCAATCAACAGATACAATATCTCCCTCTTCTAAAGGTCTATCGGTTGGTAATCCATGAACAACTGCATCATTTACTGAACAAAGCAATGTACTCGGACAACCATATAATCCTTTAAAACCCGGTTTTGCATTATTATCTAAAATATACTCTTCAGCAATTTTATCTAACGTAGCTGTTGTTACACCCGGTTTAATAATTTTAGCAACTTCGGCTAATGTTTTTCCAACAAGTAAAGAACTTTCTCTTAATAACTCTATCTCTTCGTCTGTCTTGTAATAAATTTTACCCATTTAAAATCAATCTTCTAAATTATCCTGCCATCCCCATTCTTGATGATCTTCCTTTAATTTTTCCAGTCTTCATTAGTCCATCATAATGACGCATTAACAAATGACTTTCTATTTGTTGTAAAGTGTCCAAAATTACACCTACCATAATTAATAATGAAGTTCCACCATAAAAATATGCAAATGCCTGATTCACACCGAATATCGCAGCAAAAGCTGGTAAAATAGCTACTAAAGCTAAGAACATTGATCCCGGTAAGGTAATTCTTGACATCACATTATCTATAAATTCTGCTGTTCTCTTTCCTGGTTTAACCCCTGGAATAAATCCACCGCTTCTTTTCATTTCTTCTGCCATTTGATTTGGATTAATGGTTACAGCAGTATAAAAATAGGTAAACGCTATAATCATTAAGAAGAATGTTAAGTTATAAGCAAATCCATTTGGATTACTAAATGTTGTAACAATCCAACTTGTAGCACCTGAGTCTCCAAAACCAGCTAAAGTCATTGGAATAAACATAATTGCTTGAGCAAATATGATAGGCATTACTCCTGCTGCATTTACTTTTAAAGGAATATAATCTCTTACACCTCCATATTGTTTATTACCTACTATTCTTTTCGCATATTGCACAGGTATTCTTCTTGTACCTTGTACTAACAAAATAGTAATTAAAATAACTAATAATAATACTGCAACTTCTACCAATAAGATAATTGGTCCACCAACACCTCCGATACCGAATCTAGATCCAATCTCGAATACAAATGCGGATGGTAAGTTAGCAATAATACCAATCATAATTAATAAAGAGATACCATTACCAATACCTTTTTCAGTAATTCTTTCTCCAATCCACATTACGAACATAGTTCCTGTGATTAATAAAAGAACTGTTGAAAACCACCATAGCGGACCTTCATTAGGCACCACACCAGGATAGTTTGCAACCTGAGTAGCTATATAGCCCGGAGCTTGAAATCCAGTAATAGCAATAGTTAACACTCTAGTGATTTGGTTAATTTTTCTTCTACCACTTTCTCCTTCTTTTTGTAATCGTTGGAAGTAAGGAATTGCCATTCCTAACAACTGAATTACAATGGAAGCAGAAATATAAGGCATGATTCCTAAAGCAAAAATTGATGCTCTACTAAATGCACCACCTGCAAAAATATTAATCAAGTCCATTATTCCACCACCAGTTCCGCCAGCGTTAGCAGCTTCAAGAGCAGTAGAATCTACACCTGGTAAAACTACATAAGAACCTAAACGATAAACTAACAACAAACCAAGTGTTGTTAGAATACGTAGTCTAAGTTCTTCAATACTTAAAATATTTTTTATGGTCTCTATAAATCTTTTCATTCTGTCTAATTACTAATTAAAGCTGAGTTGCTGTACCTCCAGCGGCCTCAATTGCAGCTTTAGCAGTTTTGGAAAATCCGTTAACTTTAACATCTAATTTTGCTTTAAGTTCACCTCTTCCTAAAATTTTAACTAAATCATTGTTAGATACTAGTCCATTTACTTTAAGAACTTCAAAAGTAATTTCAGTCACTTTTTTCTCATCAGCTAGTTTTTGAAGCACATCTAAGTTAATACCTTTATAAGCTACTCTGTTTATATTGGTAAAACCAAATTTAGGTACTCTTCTTTGAAGTGGCATTTGTCCACCTTCAAATCCTATTTTAGTAGAGTATCCTGATCTAGATTTCGCTCCTTTATGTCCTCTTGTGGAGGTTCCGCCTCTTCCTGATCCTTGACCTCTACCTACTCGCTTACGCTGTTTTGTTGAACCCTTCGCAGGTTTTAAATTTGATAAGTCCATTTTTTATTTTTTAATTTGTTATTTTACTACTTCTACTAAGTGATTAACTTTAGCAATCATTCCTAAAATTTGAGGAGTTGCTTCATGTTCAACTACTCTATTCATTTTTTTCAACCCTAGAGCAATCAATGTTCTTTTTTGTCTTTCAGGACGTTTAATAGAACTCTTTACTTGTTTAACTTTAATTTTTGCCATCTTATAAAAATTTTAACTATCCGTTAAATACTGTATTTAAATCTACTCCTCTTTGATCTGCAATTGTATAAGCATCTCTTAAGTTAGCAAGTGCATCTAATGTAGCTTTAACAACATTATGAGGGTTTGAAGATCCTTTTGATTTTGCTAAAACATCAGTTATACCAACACTTTCGAAAACAGCACGCATCGCACCACCGGCAATTACTCCTGTTCCGTGAGCAGCAGGTCTGATGAATACTCTTGCACCACCAAACTTACCGTTTTGTTCGTGAGGAACTGTTCCGTTAATAATTGGAACTCTGATACAGTTTTTCTTAGCTGAATCTATCCCTTTAGTAATTGCTTCTGTTACTTCATTAGCTTTACCTAATCCGTGTCCTACTACTCCATTTTCATCACCAACAACAACTATTGCTGAAAAGCTGAAATTTCTACCACCCTTGGTAACTTTAGTAACTCTATTAATTGCTACTAATCTGTCTTTCAACTCTGTTTCAGTAGCTCTTACTCTTTTATTATCTGTTTTTGCCATCTTAAATATTTCTTGTTCTATATTTATTAGAATTTTAATCCACCTTCTCTTGCTGCATCAGCTAATGCTTTAACTCTACCGTGGTATAAGTAACCATTTCTGTCGAAAGCAATAGTTGTAATTCCAGCTTTTACTGCTTTGTCAGCTATAGCTTTTCCTACAATAGATGCTACTTCGGTTTTATTACCTTTAGCTTTAACATCTTTATCTCTTGATGATGCAGCCACTAATGTGGTTCCTGTAATATCATTAATAATTTGAGCATAAATTTCTTTATTGCTTCTGAATACAGACAATCTTGGTTGTTCGTTAGTTCCTTTAACTACCTTTCTTATCCTTCTTTTTATTCTTAATCGTCTGTCTTTTCTACTTAGTGCCATAACAATTTTTTATTATGATTTATATTTATTTAGCTGCCGATTTTCCGGCTTTTCTTCTTAGTTGTTCTCCAACAAACTTAATACCTTTACCTTTGTAAGGTTCTGGTTTTCTTAATGACCTTATTTTCGCTGCAACATGACCAATAAGTTGTTTATCGTGAGATTCTAAAGTAATGATTGGGTTTTTACCTCTTTCAGCTTCAGCAGATACTTTAATTTCTTTAGGTATTTCAAATATAATATTATGAGAATATCCTACCATTAAATCTAATCTTTGTCCCTGTACGTTTGCTCTATATCCAACACCTACTAATTCTTGTTGTGTTTTAAAACCTTCAGAAACACCTTGTATCATATTTGCAACTAATGATCTGTAAAGACCATGTTTTGCTTTATGTGGTTTTAATTCTGTATGACGAGTAACATTAACAGTATCTCCATCAACTTCTACAGTTATAACTGGATCTATATCTTGAGTTAACTCTCCTTTAGGTCCTTTAACAGTAACTAACCCTTTTTCTACTTTTATTTCAACTCCACTTGGAACTGATATTGGGGATTTTCCTATTCTTGACATAATTCTAAATCTTTTAACTTTTTAATATATGTAACATAAAACTTCTCCACCAACATTCAAGTTTCTAGCTTCCTTATCGGTGATAACACCTTTAGAAGTAGAAAGAATAGCTATACCTAAACCATTAATTACTCTTGGTAAGTTAGAAGCATTAGCATATTTTCTTAAACCTGGCTTACTTATTCTTGTTAAGTTAGTAATTGCAGGAACTTTTGTTTGAGGGTGATACTTCAAAGCAATTTTAATATTTCCTTGAACACCATCATCTTCAAATTTATAATTTAAGATATAACCTTTTTCAAACAAAATTTTAGTCATTTCTTTCTTTAAATTTGATGCTGGTATATCAACCACTTTGTGCTTAGCACTTACAGCGTTTCTAACTCTTGTTAAATAATCTGCTACTGAATCTGTCATTTTTTTAAATTTATTTATTATTGTATAAAGTACACTTTGATAATTTTATCAGTTATACTCCTTAACCAATTTTGTAGATTACCAACTCGCTTTAGTAATTCCAGGTATTAATCCATTAGAAGCCATTTCTCTAAAAGTTACCCTTGAAATTCCAAATTGTCTCATATAACCTCTTGGTCTTCCAGTTAATTTACATCTATTGTGTAATCTAACTTTTGATGAGTTTTTTGGTAATTTTTGTAATGCATCCCAATCTCCTGCAGCTTTTAATGCTGCTCTTTTCTCTGCATATTTTTCAACCATTGCTTCTCGTTTTCTTTCACGAGCTTTCATTGATTCTTTTGCCATATCTTTTTATTTTTTCTTGAATGGAAATCCAAACTCACTTAATAAAGCTTGACCTTCTTCGTTAGTTTTTGCAGTTGTAACGAATGTAATATCCATTCCACTTACATTTTTAATTTTATCTATATCAATTTCAGGAAATATAATTTGCTCTTTAATACCTAATGTAAAGTTTCCTCTTCCATCAAACCCTTTTGGTTCAATTCCTCTAAAGTCTCTTGTTCTAGGTAATGCAACAGCAATTAATCTATCCAAAAATTCGTACATTTTATCACCTCTAAGTGTAACTCTTGCTCCAATTGGCATCCCTTTTCTTAACTTAAAGTTAGAGATATCTTTTTTAGAGTAAGTAGGATTTGCTTTCTGACCTGTAATAGTAGTAATTTCTTCTACTGCAGATTCTACTAATCTTTTATCAGTAACAGCATCACCAACTCCTTGGTTAATACAAATTTTTTCCAATCTAGGAATTTGCATAATAGATGAATACTCAAATTTTTTCATTAAAGATGGAGTAATTTCATCTTTATATTGTCTTTTTAATCTTGGCTCGTAACTCATGATATCACCTCCCCTGATTTTTTAGCGTATCTAACTTTTTTTCCTTCGTTATCTAATTTTCTTCCTGTTCTGGTAGGATTTCCTGATTTAGGATCTACAACCATTAAATTAGAAACATGAATTGATGCTTCTTCTTTAACAATTCCTCCATTAGGATTTGCTGCATTAGGTTTTGTGTGTTTAGAGATTTTTTTAATTTTCTCTCCATCAACTATTGCACGTAAAGATTCTGTGAAAACTTTTTTCACAACACCTTCTGCTCCTTTAGATTCACCGGCAATTACTTTTACTGTATCGCCTTTTTTAATGTGTAATTTAGACATAACTTAACTATTCTCTATAATATCAATTTATAAAACTTCAGGTGCCAAAGAAACTATTTTCATGAATTCTTTTTCTCTAAGCTCTCTAGCTACCGGTCCAAAAATTCTAGTTCCACGCATTTCACCTGCATCATTAAGAATAACTGCTGCATTATCATCAAACCTGATGTATGAGCCATCTATTCTTCTAATTTCTTTTTTTGTTCTTACAACAACTGCTTTTGCCACGGCACCTTTTTTAACGTTACCTGAAGGCATAGCATGTTTTACAGAAACAACTATTACATCTCCTATTGAAGCGTATCTTCTTTTAGTTCCGCCCAACACTTTAATGCATAGAACCTCTTTGGCTCCACTGTTGTCTGCAATTTTTAATCTTGATTCTGCTTGTATCATAATTATTTAGCTCTTTCAATAATTTCTACTAATCTCCAACATTTATTTTTGCTCAATGGCTTTGTTTCCATGATTTTTACTTTATCACCGATATTACAATCGTTCTTTTCATCATGAGCCATAAATTTGGTTGATTTCTTTACGAATTTACCGTAGATTTCGTGTTTAACTTTACGTTCAACAGAAATAACAACAGATTTATCCATTTTGTTGCTAACAACCAAACCTATTCTTTCTTTTCTTAAATTTCTATTTTCCATTATCACTATAATTTATGATTGAATTGCTCTTTTTCTGATTTCAGTATTCAATCGGGCTACTGTTCTTCTTACTTGTTTAATTTGAGCAGGATTTTCAAGCGGTGATACTGAATGTGCTAATTTAACACGTCTTAATGCATCTTTTTGTTCTTGATACTTTTCTTTCAAATCATCTAATGATAAATCCTTAATATCTATTTGTTTCATCTGTTTATATTATTTAAATATATCGGCTTATTCTGTATAATCTCTTCTTACCATGAACTTTGTTTTCACCGGTAATTTTTGAGCTGCTAATCTCAACGCTTCTTTAGCAATTTCTAATGGAACACCATCCGCTTCAAAAATAATTTTACCTGGTCTTACAGTAGCAACCCATAATTCAGGACTACCTTTACCTTTACCCATCCTTACTTCAGCTGGTTTTTTAGTTACAGGCTTATCTGGAAATACTCTAATCCAAATTTGTCCTTCTCTTTTCATATATCTTGTAACTGCTATCCTTGCTGCTTCAATTTGACGAGCTGTCATCCAACACTCTTCTAATGATTTGATAGCAAATGATCCAAATGCTATTTGTGAGCCTCTATGAGAGTTTCCTTTCATGTGGCCTTTTTGCATTTTTCTATATTTCGTCTTTTTTGGTTGTAACATGATATTTTATCTTTTACTACTGTTGTATTCTATAAATTATTTTCTTTTTGGAGCTCCTTTTGGTTTTCTTGGTCTTGAGTTATCTCCACCGCCTTTTCCGCCTCTTTTTCCTTTGTCTAATCCAATGTTTGGTGATAAATCTCTTTTACCATAAACTTCTCCTTTACAAATCCATACTTTAACTCCAATTCTTCCGTAAGTTGTATGTGCTTCTGTTAATGCATAATCAATATCAGCTCTAAAAGTATGTAGTGGAGTTCTTCCTTCTTTATACCCTTCAGATCTTGCCATTTCAGCTCCACCTAATCTACCTGATACTAATACTTTAATTCCTTCTGCTCCCATTCTCATTGTTGAAGCTACCGCCATTTTAACTGCTCTTCTAAATGAAACTCTTCCTTCTATTTGTTTAGCGATGTTATCTGCTACTAATTTAGCATCTAACTCAGGTCTTTTAATTTCAAAAATGTTAATTTGAATTTCCTTATTGGTAATTTTCTTTAACTCTTCTCTTAATTTATCAACTTCTTGACCTCCTTTACCAATAATAATTCCCGGACGAGATGTATTAATAGTTACAGTGATTAATTTTAATGTTCTTTCAATAATAATTTTAGATATACTTGCTTTTTGCAAACGAGCCATTAAATACTCACGAATTTTGTAATCTTCAACTATTTTATCTGCATAGAATCTTCCACCATACCAATTAGAATCCCATCCTTTGATGATTCCTAATCTATTTGAAATTGGATTTACTTTTTGTCCCATCTATTTTTAATTTTTGCTATCAACGATTAATGTAACATGATTTGATCTTTTTCTAACTCTGTGAGCTCTACCTTGAGGTGCTGGTTGAATTCTTTTCAACATTCTAGCACTATCAACTTGAATTGATTTAACAATTAAGTTACTTTCCTCTGGTCTTGCTCCTTCATTTTTGGTTTCCCAATTAGCTATTGCAGATCTTAATAATTTTTCTAATCTCTTAGCAGCATCTTGAGGGCTAAATTGTAATATACCCAATGCTTTAAAAACATCTTGTCCTTTAATCATGTCTGATACTTTTCTCATCTTACGAGGAGAAGTAGGACAGTTATTAAGTTTTGCATAACTTAATGTTTTTTTAGCCTCTTTTATTTGCTGTGCTCTTTCTTTTTTTCTAACACCCATGATATACTAATTTTTATCTTTTACCTTTATCTTTTTTGTTACCGGCATGACCTCTAAAGTTTCTCGTTGGAGAAAATTCTCCTAACTTGTGTCCTACCATATTTTCTGTAACATAAACAGGTATAAATTTATTTCCATTATGAACTGCAATAGTTAACCCAACAAAGTCAGGTGTAATCATTGAAGCTCTAGACCAAGTCTTTATAACTGCTTTTTTTCCAGATTGCTGAGCTGTGTCAACTCTTAATTGCAATTTATAATGAACAAACGGTGGTTTTTTTAACGAACGACTCATAATTTAATTATTTCTTTCTACCTTCAATAATGTATTTACTTGATTTACTCTTTTTAGATCTTGTTTTGTATCCTTTTGCAGGTAATCCTTTTCTAGATCTTGGGTGACCTCCTGAATTCTTACCTTCACCACCACCCATTGGGTGATCTATTGGATTCATTACAACACCTCTTACTCTTGGTCTTCTTCCTAACCATCTGCTTTTACCTGCTTTACCAGATCTTTCTAACATGTGTTCAGAATTAGATACTGTTCCAATTGTTGCACGACATGTAGCTAAAATTAATCTTGTTTCTCCTGAAGGAAGTTTAACAACAACAAATTTTCCATCTTTTGCAGTTAATTGAGCATAAGAACCTGCACTTCTAGCTAACTTAGCTCCTTGGTTAGGTCTTAATTCAATGTTATGTATTACTGTTCCTAATGGAACTTCTGATAAATAAAGTGTATTACCAACTTCTGGAGCTGCACCTTTTCCGGAAATAATTTCCTGACCTACTTTAATACCGTTTGGAGCGATAATATATCTTTTTTCTCCATCCTTGTAATAAATTAAAGCAATCCTTGCAGTTCTTGTTGGGTCATATTCAACAGATTTAACGATACCAGGAACTCCGTCCTTTTCTCTTTTAAAATCTATTTCTCTTGATTTTTGCTTGTGACCACCACCAATATACCTCATGGTCATTTTACCATCATTATTTCTACCACCTGATTTACTTCTACCTTTGGTTAAAGATTTCTCTGGTGTAGATGTGGTAATTTCGTTGAAATCACTAGCAATCTTATGTCTTTGTCCCGGAGTTATGGGATTCAATTTTCTTAATGCCATTTTTGTTTATCTCTTTAGAGGGTTGTATCCCCCGTATAGTTAATAAAATACTTTATGTCTTAAATATTACTAAAAAAGTCTATCGCTTCTCCTTCTGATAAGGTTACAACTGCTTTTTTGTAATTATTTGTTCTTCCTGAAACTAATCCTGCTTTTGTGTATCTTGATTTAGATTTTCCAGCATAATTCATTGTATTAATAGACTCAACTGTTACATTATACATGTCTTTAATTGCATCTTTAATTTGAATTTTGTTGGCTTTCTTGTTTACAACAAAAGCATAACGATTAAACTTCTCCGTTTGAGAAGTCATTTTTTCAGTAATAACAGGTTTAATTATAATCTCCATCTTACATTATTTTCTTAAAATTCCTTCAATTTTGCTTATAGATCCTTCCGAAATAACTACCATATTTGCATTCAAAATATCGTAAGTGTTTATTTCAGAAGCAGTTACTACTTTGGTCCCTTTCAAATTTCGGGACGACAAATATACATTTTTATTTGAATCAGGAATAACTATTAAAGATTTTTTATCTAAAATATTTAAATTAGATAAAATTGAAGCATATTCTTTAGTTTTTGGAGACTCAAAATTAATGTCTTCTAAAATTGTAATAGCTCCATCTTTTGCTTTATAACTTAAAGCTGATCTTCTAGCTAATCTTTTTTGTTTTACATTTAATTTAAACTCATAATCTCTTGGTCTTGGCCCAAAAACTCTACCACCACCTTTAAACAATGGGTTTTTAATATCTCCAGCTCTAGCTGTACCTGTACCTTTTTGTTTTTTAATTTTTCTAGTACTTCCTTTTACCTCTCCTCTTTCTTTTGCCTTATGAGTACCTTGTCTTTTGTTTGCTAAATATTGTTTAACATCTAAATAAATAGCATGATCATTAGGTTCGATAGCAAAAACTGTATCATCAAGAACAGCTTTTTTCTTTGTATCTTTTCCTTCTATATTTTTAATAACTAATTCCATTTGTTATCCTCCTATTTATTTTTCGATTACTACATAAGAACCTTTAGGACCAGGTATTGAACCTTTAAGTACTATTAAATTCTTATCATTATAAACTTTAACCACTTCTAGGTTAACTTGTTTAACTCTTTTTCCACCCATTCTTCCCGCCATTTTCATTCCTTTCATTACTCTAGATGGTGTAGAACCTGCTCCAAGAGAACCTGGTGCTCTTAGTCTGTTATGCTGACCGTGAGTTGCATCTCCAACACCGGCAAAACCGTGTCTTTTAACAACCCCTTGAAAACCTTTACCTTTTGATGTTCCTACAACGTCAACCCACTCTCCTTCAATAAACATATCAACAGTAACTTGGTCTCCAACTTTTGAATCTTGCAATCCATCAACTTCAACTACTTTTCTTTTTGGTGTAGTTCCTGATTTTTTGAAGTGTCCTTGTAAAGCTTTTGGAGTATTTTTTTCTTTTCTTTCTCCGTAAGCAATTTGAACAGCTTCGTAGCCATCGGTATCTACCTTTTTGACTTGTGTTACAACACAAGGACCAGCTTCAATAATTGTGCATGGTATATTTTTACCCTCGGCACTATAAACGCTAGTCATACCTAATTTTTTCCCAATCAATCCTGGCATTTTACTTTGTTTTTATATTAATAATTAATTTACTTAAACTTTGATTTCAACATCAACACCACTTGGCAACTCTAACTTCATTAAAGAATCAACTGTTTTTGAAGAAGAACTGTAGATATCAATTAATCTTTTGTAAGAACATAATTGAAATTGCTCTCTAGCTTTCTTGTTAACGTGTGGTGATCTTAATACTGTGTAAATTCTTTTGTGTGTTGGTAATGGAATTGGTCCATTAACGATAGCGCCTGTTGATTTAACAGTCTTAACGATTTTTTCAGCTGATCTATCAACTAAGTTGAAATCGTATGATTTTAATTTTATTCTAATTTTTTGGCTCATTATTATTTATAATATAAAATTATTATGCTTCTACTTTACCTTTTACTTTAGCAATTACTTCATCAGCAATATTTTTCGGACATGGATCAAAGTGGGAGAACTCCATTGTAGATGTTGCTCTACCTGATGACATCGTTCTTAATGAAGTAACATATCCAAACATTTCTGACAATGGCACTTTAGCCTTAATGATTTTAGCTCCTGCTCTATCATCCATACCTTCTACTTGACCTCTTCTTCTGTTCAAGTCTCCAACAATATCTCCCATATTTTCTTCTGGAGTAACAACTTCCAATTTCATTACTGGTTCTAATAAAATCGGTCCTGCTTTAGGCAATGCATTTCTATAAGCCATTTTAGCAGCAACCTCAAAAGATAATGCATCAGAATCTACTGCGTGGTAAGACCCATCTTTTAATGTTACTTTTAAGCTATCTACAGAATAACCAGCAAGTACACCAGTTTTCATTGCTTCTTTAAATCCTTTTTCAACTGAAGGAATGAATTCTCTAGGGATATTACCACCTTTAATTTCATTAACGAATTCTAATCCTAATTTTTCTGGATCTGTTTGTGGTTCAACAGTAAATACAATATCAGCAAATTTACCTCTACCACCAGATTGTTTTTTGTAAACCTCTCTGTGATCAACAGTACCTGTAATTGCCTCTTTGTAGGCAACCTGAGGTTGACCTTGATTACATTCTACTTTAAATTCTCTTTTTAATCTATCTAAGATAATTTCTAAGTGCAACTCTCCCATACCACTTAATACAGTTTGACCTGAATCTTCATCAGTATGAATAGTTAATGTAGGATCTTCTTCCGATAATTTAGATAATGCATTACCTAGTTTATCAACATCTGCTTGAGTTTTAGGCTCAATAGCAATACCGATAACCGGTTCAGGAAATACCATAGACTCTAACACTATTGGGTGTTTTTCATCACATAATGTATCTCCTGTTTTAATATCTTTAAATCCGATAACAGCTGCAATATCTCCAGCCATTAAACAATCAATTTGATTTTGTTTATTAGCATGCATTTGGAAAATTCTAGAAATTCTTTCTTTATTTCCTGTTCTTGTATTAAGCACATAAGAACCTGAATCCAATTTTCCAGAATACGCTCTAGTAAAACACAACCTTCCTACAAAAGGATCTGTAGCAATTTTAAATGCTAAAGCAGCAAATGGTTCGTTTACCGAAGGCTTTCTTTTTTCTTCAGCATCTGTTCTTGGGTTAATACCAACAATTGCTTCTTGATCTAATGGAGAAGGTAATATTTCCATTACCATATCCAACATTGCTTGTACTCCTTTATTTTTAAAGGAAGAACCACACATCATAGGAACAACTTTTCCTGAAATTGTTGCTTCCCTCAATGCATCAAGAATTTCTCTTTCTGTTAATGAATTTTCATCCTCAAAATATTTTTCCATTAAGGTTTCATCAAATTCGGCAACTGCTTCTAATAATTTACCTCTTAATTCTCTTGCTTCATCAATAATATCTGCAGGAATTTCAACTTCATTAAAAGTCATTCCAAAATCATCTTCATTCCAAACAATTCCTTTGAAATTAATCAAATCAACAACTCCTTTAAAATCATCTTCAGCACCAATATTTAATTGTAATGGTAATGCATGACTACCTAACATTTCTCTAACTTGTTTACAAACATTAAGAAAATCAGCTCCTGATCTATCCATTTTGTTTACAAAACCAATTCTTGGAACGTTGTAATTATTAGCTAGCCTCCAGTTAGTTTCCGATTGTGGTTCAACACCATCAACAGCACTGAATAAGAATACTAATCCATCCAATACTCTTAACGAACGATTTACCTCAACTGTAAAATCAACGTGACCAGGAGTATCAATAATATTCACATGATAATTATCTCCTCTATAAGGCCAAGTTAAAGTAGTGGCAGCTGAAGTAATAGTAATACCTCTTTCTTGTTCTTGCTCCATCCAGTCCATTGTAGCAGCACCATCATGTACTTCTCCAATTTTATGACTTACTCCACCGTAAAAAAGTATTCTTTCGGTTGTGGTAGTTTTTCCAGCATCAATATGTGCCGCAATACCTATATTTCTTGTATATTTTAAATCTCTAGCCATGGTAAATTACTTTATTTGTATTTTAAAATCTAAAATGAGAGAATGCTTTGTTAGCATCTGCCATTCTATGCGTATCTTCTTTTTTCTTGAAAGCCGCACCTTCTTCTTTGAATCCTGCAACTATTTCTCCGGCTAATTTCTGAGCCATGGTTTTTTCATTTCTTTTTCTAGCATATCCTATCAACCATTTTATTCCCATAGAAACTTGTCTTTCATCTCTAATTGGTTGTGGAATTTGGAATGTTGCCCCTCCAATTCTTCTACTTCTAACTTCAACTCCTGGAGTAACATTTTTCAATGCTTTTTTGAAAACATCTAAATTATTTTCTTCAGTAACTTTTTGTCCTACAATTTCTAGTGCGTCATAAAATAATTTAAATGCAACGCTCTTCTTACCATCCAACATTAAATTATTAACGAATTGTGTTACCAAAACATCACTAAACTTAGGGTCTGGAAGTAATACTCTTTTTTTTGCTCTTGACTTTCTCATTTTGCTATATTAACCTTTATATATTTATTTGGTATTAATTATTTTTTCTTTGGACGTTTAGTTCCATACTTAGATCTTCTTTGAGTTCTTCCTTCAACACCTGTCGTATCCAAAGTACCTCTTACGATATGATACCTAACACCTGGTAAATCTTTTACCCTTCCACCTCTAACTAAAACAATAGAATGCTCTTGCAAGTTATGACCTTCTCCTGGAATATAGGCATTCACCTCTTTCTGGTTTGTTAGTCTTACCCTTGCAACTTTTCTCATTGCTGAGTTAGGTTTTTTTGGTGTAGTTGTATAAACTCTGATACAAACACCTCTTCTTTGCGGACAAGAATCTAAAGCCGCAGATTTACTTTTCTTTTCTAAAGTTGTTCTTCCTTTCCTTACTAATTGCTGTATAGTTGGCATATTTATTTAATTAAAATAGTTAGTATCCCTAAAAAAATGGAGTGCAAAAATACAATTATTTTTTATATAAACAATAGCTTGTTAATTTTTTTAGAAAATCCATTAAATTTATCTATAATTTGATAGAAAAACAAAGGAGTGAGACATGCTCACTCCTTTGTTAATTTGTACAAAAATAATTTAATTATCTAATCAAGGTAACTGTTCCTTTCTCAAAATATTCTTTTCCATCAGTTCCTTTTGCATTTATAATAAAGAAGTATGTTCCATCAGGAACAACTTCTCCTGACAAAGTTCTTCCATCCCATCCTCCTGTTACAGAGTTCCACTCGTATAATTTTTGTCCCCATCTATTATAAATCACTCCTTCAACTTCCTCTAAGTTTTCACCACCCACCATAAACATATCGTTGCTTCCATCTCCATTAGGAGTAAATACATTTGGAATAATAATAACAGACTCACCAATTGCAGTTATGATTACAGTTGCTGTATCCGAACAAATACCATCGGTTACTATAAGTGTAACTGTATATGTTCCTGTATTATTGTACGTTTGTGATGGCTCAAAGATAGTATCTGTATTTCCATTTCCAAAATCCCAAATATAGGAGATTCCAAAACCAGTTGTACTTCCATTCCCAAAAAATACATTCAACGGAGTTGAACCTGTTGTTGGGTTTGCATTAATTACAGCTTGCACTCCTCCAACTATAACCTGAACAGAATCTATTGGCGAGTCACAACCTCCTACTTCACTTGCATAGAATGTAAACACACCTATAGAAGTTGATGGAATTAATAATGGGCTACCTGTTCCTATTACCGTTGTTCCTGAAGCATCAGTATACCAAGTTACCGTTCCATTTCCACTTCCTGTTGCTGTTAGTATAATATTATCTCCAAAACACAATGGAAGAACAGGATCTATTACAATCGTATTTTGTGGTGTAATAGATAAAGTTGTTTCGATTATACTATCACAACCTAAACTAGTTGTTAATGAGTCGTAATAAACTCCTGCTGTAGTCTGAAATGAACCTCCCAACAAAATACTATCACCTTGACATATTCCTGCAGTTGTTTGTGTAACTACTATTGGGTTAACAGTAAGTGTTGTTGATATAATACTATCACAACCATTTTGAGTTGCTAAAGTATCATTATATACTCCACTTGTAAATTGATATGCCCCCCCAATCAAAGCACTATCTCCTTGACAAATTTGAACTGCTTGTGCAATAAAATAGCTTGCATTAATTGTTATTTGGAAAGAATCAACTGCTGCTGCACACCCCCCTGATGCAGCAATGTTATTATATACCATATAAGTTCCTGCGGTACTGTTAGTCAAATCTAACTCTCCTGTTGAAGTACTTACAAAAACCAATCCTGCAGGATTGGATGAAAAAGTTCCTGCAAAATTATTTCCCGTAAACACTGGTAATTCATTAGTATCCCCTTGACAATATGGTGAATTATTATAAGTAAACGTAGCTCCTGGTGCATTTACAATGTTTATCACAACTGAATCTAAAGCAGGACAATCGTTCCCTGCTGATGTAGTATTATAATAAACGGTAAACGAACCTAACCCACTATTGGTTAAATCAATCTCTCCTGTAGTAGCATTAATTACACCTGGAGTACTTATTGTAAACGTACCTCCTGTTGTTCCACTAATGGTTGGTGTTGGGTTTGTACCTGTTATACAAAATGTTGTTGGCGAATAACTGAATAATGCAGAGTCAACTTGTAATAGCTCTATGGTAGTAGAATCTATTGCTGCAGAACATCCTCCTGAAGCTGCTATTGTATTATATACAGTATAAACTCCTGGTGAACTCGTTGATAAATCAATTGCTCCATTAGAACTATTTAAGCTCAAGCCTGTTGATGGATTTGATGTAAATGTTCCTCCACTTGCTCCCGGTGCATAAGTCAAAATAGGATTTGCTGCATCTAAACAATATTGAGGAGCATCATAACTAAATGTTGCTATTGGTGCCGCAGTAATAGTTACCTGAACTGAATCTGCAGATGGACATGGATTCCCAGCCGATGCTGTATTATAGTAAACAGTAAATGTTCCTAACCCACTTAATAATAAATCAATTTCCCCTGTTGAGGAATTAATTGATCCAGGGGCAGTTATTGTAAATGTTCCTCCTGTTGTACCATTAATTGTAGGAGTTGGATTTGTTCCTGTTATACAAAATGTAGTAGAACTATAAGTAAAACTTGCATCATCAGCAGCATCTATTGTTATAGTTGTTGATGTTTGATATTGTGGACAAGTAGGTGTTGCCGCAACAGTAAAAGTAACTGTATAAACACCAGGTGTACTTAAACTTGGAACAATATCTCCTGTAGTAGTATTTAAAGACAAGCCTCCTGGTGCAGCTGAATAAGTACCGGTTAATGTTCCATTAGTATGGGTTACACTATATGTATTAGTATCGTTACCACAAAAAGGATCTCCAGCATAACTAATTGTATCTTCAGGACAAACTGGAATAACAGACAATACCCAAGGCGAAAATGTATTTTGACCAACAAATGGCCCAGCAGAACCGATACCTGCAGTTACACCTGGTGTCCCTGGAGTAACAGGAGCATCCCAGGATGTTCCATTCCAATGTTGCGTTCTTACATTCCCAGTAGGATTAATAGTTGTATTTTCAACTCCTCTATAAGAAAATGTTAAATCTCCTGTCGTATTATTTGCAGCCTGAATATCCCAAAATCTATCAATAGCATATTGAACAGAATCTGCAAAATTTAACATGTTAGTTACGGGGCCAACATTTGTTGCTGCAGGTTTAGGAAAGTTTGGCACATTGGTAAACCAAGTTGACATCTGAATATCTGTCGAATTGGTTGTAGTCTTGTTAAATGTAAAAGGAATATAGTCTGCTAAATTTCCTCCTACACCAAAAGGAATCACATAACTCCCTGAACTAGTACCTGTTTCCCACTTCACATAATTATATTGATTTTCAGAATGAATATGCCCTCCATTCCTAACAATACCTAATGGGTTATTTTGGTTAACTACCACATAAACAGGTGTTGCAGCAGTACCTCCATTCATCACTGTAACTGCTCCATTTAAGACAAGAGCATTGTTTTGAGATTTTAAAGTAGGGGACAATAGCAATCCTATACATAAATATATGGTAAAAGATAATAACTTCTTCATCTTATTAATTTGTTAATTGTTTTACTTTAAATATTTAAAGTAATAGAAAACAGCAAAAATTTATATTATTTATTTTCCAATGCTTCAATTCTTTTTTCAAGCGACTTAATAATTTCCTGTTGTTCTTTAATTGCTTGAGTAAGAATTGGTATTATACGAGTATAATCCATAACAGAAAAGACTTCAACTTTATCATTTGGCAAATCATTTTCTTTGATCTCAACAGTACCATTTGTATTCAATCCTTTTTCTCTTACAATTTCAGGTAAAATCTCACCTACTTCTTGTGCAATAAAACCATACTCTTTCTCTGTATTTAAACCCATATTAGGGTATTTCTGTAGATCAAAATAATAAGAAACAGGATTCAACTTACTTACTATAGCTAACGCTCCTTCAAGAGGTTTTATATCTTTTTTCAACCTTCTATCTGATGCTGCACCAAAAAATCCAGTATAACCCAAGTCATTTAAAAAAAGTCCTCCCCAACCAACAGTCCCGCCTGTATTCTGTCTAGAACCATAAACACCTATCCCATCTCTTCCATTAGCAGCACCTCTAACACCAATTGCTCTATGGGTCAGACTATTATTAATTGCTAATCCAAAAACACCTGCTGGAGCATTGGCTGTTCCACCATAATTTGTAATACCTTCTATTCCGTTATATGGATTAGTTGTTCCTTGATTATATCCAGACAAAGAAACCCCATCAATACCTAAATTATCATATGCCGCCATTGCATTTGCACCAACATTTACACCTCCATTAGTCATTTGTAACATACTTGTCGGAGTAACTGTTTTAATACCAATATTTCCATTAGCTTCAATGGTCATTCTTTCCAAATTATTGGTTCTAAATTTAAAATCTGCTGCATTTGTTGGCCCAATAAAATTGGCTGCTGCAATACCTGCATTACCAGTAGTTAACCACGCAGCTTGTGTAGAAGTAACAGGACCACCTGAACCAGCAGTACCATTTACTATAACATTTCCATTTGCATTAAAAGATGGCGTAGTCAATGTCCAAGAAGGCCCCATTGGACCTTGTGGTCCCTGAGGACCTGTCGCACCAGTTGCTCCAGTAGGGCCAGCAGGACCTTGCGGACCTTGTGGACCAGCCGCTCCTGTAGCTCCCGTAGGGCCGGCAGGACCTGTCGCACCAGTTGCTCCCGTAGGGCCAGCTGGACCGGCAGGACCTTGTGGGCCTTGTGGACCAGCAGGGCCGGCTGCACCAGCAGGACCAGCAGGACCAGCAGGACCAGCAGGACCAAGTGCCTGAACCCATTGTGTTCCATCATAATACCAATATCCTACAGCTCCCCCTGTCATAGCGGCATTCGTGTTATAAACTAACAAACTAGTTGCTGGTGTTGGAATTGTCACAACATCTGTTGTTGATGTCAATGAAACTCTAGGAACTAACAATCCTTTATTAGTAAAGTCTATATCTAACCCTGCAGAAGCATCTGGAAGTGCTCCTGTTGTATTTATACCAACATTTTGAGAATACCCAAATAAGCTAGCAGAAACAATGCTTATAGTAAAAATTATTTTTTTCATAATTAATTATTTATGTTTATTTATTTTGTGTTATGTCTTAAAATTGAAATTTAATTGTCAAATATAAAAATATTTTATGTTATTAAACAAATATACTTAGTTTAATATAGCATTTTTACTTATAAATAGCTAACAAGTGCATGACGTTTATTAATTAAAAAGAGTTGCATAGGTTATTTTCAACTTGACAAAGTTTTCCACAATAGATAAATAATACTCTTCATAAACTTACCTTTGTTCTATGAACTATTTAAATGAATTAAATCCTGCACAACAAGATGCAGTTACTAATACTGAAGGTCCTGTGATGGTAATTGCTGGTGCCGGCTCTGGAAAAACCAGGGTACTTACCTACAGAATTGCTCACCTAATAAATAATGGTATTGACCCTTTCAATATTTTGTCACTTACTTTTACCAATAAGGCTGCTCAAGAAATGAAAGAAAGAATTGGTAAAATTATTGGCTATAACGAAGCTCGAAACATTTGGATGGGAACGTTTCATTCTGTTTTTGCTCGTATTTTAAGAACCGAATCTGAAAAAATTGGTTATCCTTCTAATTTTACAATTTATGATACTCAAGATGCTAAAAATCTTATCAAAACCATTTTAAAAGAAAAAGGCCTTGATGATAAAATTTATAAGCCCAACTTAGTGTTAAACAGAATTTCTAGCGCCAAAAACAATTTAATTTCTCCTACAAGATATGTTAATGACGTGACACTTCAAAGCGAAGACAGACAAGCAGCCAAACCCCGAATTGGCGAAGTTTACCAAACTTATGAAGCTCGTTGTTTTCAAGCCTCAGCAATGGATTTTGATGATTTACTGTTTAAAACCAATATTCTTTTTAAAGATTTTCCTGACGTATTGCATAAATATCAACATCGTTTTAAATACATTTTAGTTGACGAGTATCAGGATACTAACTTTTCTCAATATATTATTGTAAAAAAATTAGCAGCTGTTTTTCAAAACATATGTGTTGTTGGTGACGATGCGCAAAGTATTTATGCTTTTAGAGGAGCTAACATCGAAAACATCTTAAATTTCAAAAACGATTATCCGGAATTAAAAACGTTTAAATTAGAAGAAAACTATCGTTCAACCAAAACAATTGTAGGAGCTGCTAACAACATCATTAAAAATAACAAACATCAATTAGAAAAGAACGTTTTTACTTCTAATGAACTAGGTAATAACATAAAAGTTTACGCTGCTGCTACAGAAAATGAAGAAGGAAAAATTATTGCCAATGCTATTTTTGATATCCAACAGCAAGAAAAAGCTAAAAACAAAGATTTTGCAGTTCTTTATAGAACCAACAATCAATCAAGATCTATTGAAGAATCATTAAGAAGAAAAAACATTCCTTATAAAATTTATGGTGGACTTTCTTTTTATCAAAGAAAAGAAGTGAAAGATATGTTGGCCTATTTTAGATTAATTGTTAATCCTAACGATGAAGAATCGCTAAAAAGAGTTATTAATTATCCTGCTAGAGGAATCGGAAACACTACTCTTGACAAAATTTCTATTACTGCCGTAAACCAACAAAAACCTATTTGGGAAATTATTACCAACATTAATTACTATCCTGTTGATATTAATAATGGAACTAAAAATAAGTTAGCCCAATTTGTAGAAATGATTAAAAGTTTCCAAATTCAATTACAAACTAAAAATGCTTATGATTTAGGACATGAAGTTGCTTCTACATCAGGAATTCTGAAAGAACTTTTTAGCGACAGAACTCCAGAAGGCATAAGTAAGTATGAAAATATTCAGGAATTATTAAATGGTTTGAAAGAATTCAGTGAAAACGAAAATGATTTAGAAGAGGATGTTACACCAAGAGGTTTGCCGGAATTCTTGCAAGATGTGGCACTACTAACCAACGCAGATAATGAAAAAGATGAAGATAAAGATAAAGTTACGTTAATGACTATCCATGCCTCCAAAGGTTTGGAATTTCCTCATGTTTTTATTGTTGGTTTAGAAGAAAATTTATTCCCATCTCAACTTTCACTTACATCAAGAGCAGATTTAGAAGAAGAAAGAAGACTTTTTTATGTTGCTGTAACAAGAGCAGAAAAATCACTTACACTCTCTTATGCAGTTTCGAGATATAAGTTTGGAACAGCACAATTTAATGAGCCAAGTCGTTTTCTTTCTGAAATAGATGATGAATTTTTAGACTTTCAAACACCAAAATCAATTCCTTCATCTCAACCAGCTTCTTTCGATTTTGAAAGAAATTCTTACACTTCAAACTACCAAAATAAATCTAATTATAAAAGCTCTAATCAGCAACAAACAAAACAGCATACTCCACCACCATTGCCCAAAAACTTAAAAAAAATCTCTCCTAACCAACAAGTAGCATCTTCTAGTGCTGAAAGTTTAGATTTAAAAGAAGGCACTATGGTCAACCACGAAAGATTTGGCAATGGAATAATCACCAACATTGAAAATGGAAAGGCAACCGTTAATTTTCAGCAAAGTGGCACCAAGCAACTCTTGTTAAAATTTGCCAAGTTAACCGTGATAAATTAAACGAATTAATACAATCCCTAAAAAAATAATTACTTTTGATTTTTAAGTACAATTGAACATAATAAACAAACAATGCAAAACATAGAAAAAGACTACAATACCCGAAGACCTAAAATGGTTATTCCTGAATATGGCAGAAATATTCAAAAAATGATTGACCATGCCATGACTGTTGAAAATAAAGAAGAAAGAAACAAAATTGCCAATGCCATAATAAGTGTTATGGGGCAATTAAACCCTCACCTCAGAGATATTGCAGATTTTAAGCACAAATTATGGGATCATCTTTTTATTATTTCAGACTTTAAATTAGATGTTGACTCTCCTTATCCACTTCCCGACAGAGAAGCTATAGCTAAAAAACCTGAAAAGTTAGCTTATCCAGAAAATAACATCCGGTTTAAACATTATGGAAAAACCATAGAAAACCTAATAGACCAAGCTATTCTTCTTGAAGAAAAAGAAGAAAAAAATGCCCTTATTAGAATAATAGCCAACTTAATGAAAAAAACCTATCTTACTTTTAATAGAGATAGTGTTAATGATGAATTAATTCTTGCTGATTTAAAAACTTTATCACAAGGAAAGTTGCAATTAGAAGATACTTTTGAATTTTTAAGTACGGACGAAATATTATCTGTTGATAAAACCAAAAAACAATCTAATACCCCTAGAGGAAAGAAAAACAATAATCAACGTTCAAAAAGTAACTTTAAAAAAAGAAGATATTAAATGGGAAGTTTTCAAATTAAAGGAGGAACAAAACTTAAAGGAGAATTAACACCTCAAGGTGCCAAAAATGAAGCACTTCAAGTAGTATGTGCAGTATTACTAACCGCTGAAAAAGTTACTTTACACAATCTTCCGGATATTAGAGATGTAAATTTTTTAATTGATTTGTTGAAAGAATTAGGCGTTAAAGTTAACCGTGCAGGAAATGGAACAGTTCATTTTCAGTCCGACAACATAAACCTCGATTATTTATTAAGCGACCAATTTAAAAAAAGAGCTGCTTCATTAAGAGGTTCTATAATGATTTTAGGCCCTCTTTTAACTCGATTTAAAATTGCTTACATGCCTAAACCAGGCGGTGACAAAATCGGAGCAAGACCTTTAGACACTCACTTTTTAGGATTCTCTAAATTAGGAGCAACCTACGAGTACGATGCTAAAAACACCTTTTACACCCTTAAAGCGGACAAACTTGAAGGAAAATATATTTTACTTGACGAACCATCTGTAACAGGAACTGCTAATATTCTTATGACTGCCGTAATGGCAAAAGGAAAAACTACTATTTACAATGCTGCCTGCGAACCTTACTTACAACAACTTTGCTCTATGTTAAACAGTATGGGAGCAAAAATAAAAGGAGTTGGTTCTAATTTACTTGAAATTGAAGGCGTTTCAGAAATGAATGGTTGTACTCACACTTTACTTCCAGATTTTATTGAGATTGGTTCATTTATAGGATTGGCAGCAACAACGCAATCTGAAATTACTATAAAAAACTGTAGAGTTGATATGTTGGGAAGAATTCCTGAAACTTTTGAAAGATTAGGAATTCATTTGGAAATTAAAGGAGACGACATTTACATTCCTTCTCAAAAACATTATGAGATTAAACGAATGATTGATGGTTCTATACCAACAATTTACGATGCCCCATGGCCAGGTTTCACTCCTGATTTATTGAGTATAATATTAGTAACAGCTATCCAAGCAAAAGGCACTGTACTTATTCATCAAAAAATGTTTGACAGCAGATTATTTTTTATTGATAGACTAAAAGATATGGGAGCACAAATTATTTTATGCGACCCACATAGAGCAACCGTTATTGGAATAAATAGAGACTACAATCTTAGAGCTACCACTATGTCATCACCTGATATTAGAGCTGGTGTAGCTTTGCTTATTGCTGCAATGTCGGCAGACGGAACAAGTATTATAAACAACATTGAACAAATTGACAGGGGATACCAATATATTGATACTCGTTTGAATAATATTGGAGCTGAAATTATAAGATTATAATGCGGCACTAATATTGATTTAACTTCTCCAAACAAACCTCTTACAAATGAAAATCATCAAGAAATTTAAAACCACATTTGCACTTTTATTAATGATATTAGTAACTGTTGGTTTTATGTACAAACAAAATACAGGATTAAACATTGGCGAAATAGCTCCCGATTTAAAATACAATAATCCTGAAGGAAAACAAATTGCATTGTCCTCTTTAAAAGGAAAAGTAGTTTTAATAGATTTTTGGGCTTCTTGGTGTGTTCCTTGTCGAAGAGAAAACCCTGCAGTAGTTAAAGCTTACAACATGTTTAAAGATAAAAAATTTAAAAATGGAAAAGGCTTTACAGTTTATGGTTATTCTCTTGACACCAATACTGATCTTTGGAAAGCAGCTATTGAAAAAGATGGGTTAATTTGGGATAATCATACTAGCGACCTTAAAGGTTGGAATTCAGAAGGTGCTCAGCTTTATAATATAAACTCAATTCCATCTAATTATTTAATAGACGGTGACGGAAAAATTATAGCCAAAAACCTAAGAGGTGAAGCACTAATTGATGCCCTCAGTAAATTCGAAAAAAAATAAAAACCCACCTTATTTTCATTCCAATTTAAGTTTAATTTGTCATTAATTCCTGACATTACAACAAAATTATGACAAATTGACTATTTCATTTCAAATGGTAGTATTTTTGACTTCCATTAAAAATCTATTTTAAAAATTGAACAAAATGGCAAATACTGAAGAAGAAAAAAATGTTAATCAAGAAGAAAATGCTCAAACTGAAAATGAAAAGATAACTGACGAGCAAGCTCCTGAAATCAATAATGATTCCACAGAGGAATTAACCAAAGAAGAACAATTAGAAATAGAAGTAAAAGAAGCTAAAGATAAATATCTTAGACTTTATTCTGATTTTGAAAATTTCAGAAAAAGAACTCAAAAAGAAAAACTAGACCTTTACAAAACTGCTGGAGAAGAAGTAATCACAGCATTACTACCAGTTATTGATGATTTTGAAAGAGCTTCAAAAGCAATGCAAGATGCAAAAAATATTGACTCCGTAAAAGATGGAATGAAATTAATTCATGAAAAAATGCTTTCCATTCTAAAACAAAAAGGTTTAGAACCTGCAAAATCTCAAATAGGAGAACCTTTTAATGTTGAGTTTCACGAAGCCATAACCCAAATACCAGCACCTAGCAAAAAAGAAGTAGGAAAAGTAATTGATGAAGTTGAAAAAGGCTATTCCCTCAACGGAAAAGTGATAAGATATACTAAAGTGGTGGTAGGACAGTAAAAGGTTAGAGGTTTAAAGTTAACCTATATAACAAATAACGATTAACAAAAACGATTAACTACAATAATGAGCAAAAGAGATTATTACGAAGTATTAGGAGTATCTAAAAATGCATCTGAAGCAGAAATAAAAAAAGCATACCGCCAAATGGCAATAAAATACCATCCAGATAAAAACCCGGATGACAAAACTGCTGAAGATAAATTTAAAGAAGCTGCTGAAGCGTATGAAGTACTAAGTAATCCTGAAAAAAGACAACGTTATGATCGTTTTGGTCATCAAGGAGTTGGTGGTGCTGCCGGAGGAGGTTTCGGTGGTGGCGGAATGAATATGGATGATATTTTCTCTCAGTTTGGTGATATTTTTGGTGGAGGTTTTGGAGGTTTTGGAGGTGGACAAAGTAGAGGAAGAAGAGTTGCTAGAGGAACCAATCTTAGAGTTAGGGTAAAAATGACCTTAAAAGAAATAGCCAATGGTGTTGAGAAAAAGATTAAAGTAAACAAATTAGTTAATGCAGAAGGAGTAACTTTTAAAGACTGTAATCAATGTAATGGTACTGGACAAGTCACCAGAATTGCTAACACTATTTTAGGGCAAATGCAAACTTCTTCACCATGTCCAGCTTGTGCTGGTGACGGAAAAATAATTGACAAAAAACCAGCTGACGCTAATAATGATGGTCTTATAAGAAAAGAAGACACCATAACTATTAATATTCCAGCAGGAGTAGAGGATGGAATGCAACTTTCCGTTTCCGGAAAAGGTAATGCAGGTCCAAAAGATGGTATTGCCGGAGATTTAATCATATTAATTGAAGAAATACCTCACGAAAATATTAAAAGAGACGGTGTAAACTTACTATATGACTTATACCTTAATTTTATTGATGCCGCATTAGGAACTTCTATAGAAATACCAACGGTTGATGGAAAGGTAAAAGTTAAAGTAGAACCTGGAACTCAAAGTGGTAAAGTATTAAGACTAAAAGGTAAAGGATTACCTAATATACAAGGTTATGGAAAAGGAGATTTTTTAATATATATCAATGTTTGGACTCCACAAGAACTTACTAAATCAGAAAAAGAAATACTTGAAAAATTAAGAACTTCTGAAAATTTCCAACCTAAATTAAGTGGAAAAGAGAAAGGGTTTTTCGATAAAATGAAAGATTATTTTAATTAATCGTTAAAAAAATATGAACATAAAAAGCACGGAAAATTCCGTGCTTTTTTTTACCCTAAAACCCTTACACAACTGTCCCTCATATATTTGTATGAAAAATATTTTAGCTAAAAAATTAACAAATTGTTAAAAACATTTTTTTTATTCTAACTTATTTAATTTATTTTTACAAATATAGGTATATCTACTGAGTAATAATTTAAGTATTAATACTTACATAATTTTTTGAGGTCATGAAAAAAAATATTTATTTACCAATCATACTGATTATAAATTTATTTATTGGAGAAGTTTTTTCCCAGTGTTCTAATTTCGGCTCACAATTTCCATCAGCCACACAATCAACCACTTCTAACAGCTTAGTAAATGTAAGCACATGTGTATATGGTGGAGAATGGAGTGCTTATAATGTCACATCTGGACAAACTTATACATGGACAACCTGTGGAGATACAGATTTTGACACCCAATTGACGTTATGGAATACTGCCCACACCATATCATATGCTTATAATGATGATAATTGTGGTTTACAATCAACAATAACATGGACAGCTACTTTTACTGGAATAGTTCATGTACTTCTTTCAAGGTTTAATTGTGCAAATCAATCAACGTGCATGACTTTACAGTGGGCATGTACATCTTGTGGTTCTGCTCCTGGTGGATGCTTAAACACCTCTTCTTATGGTTCTGCAACTGCTCCAACTAATACAACACCAACAACAATTAGTACATGTAATTATCAAACAGAATATAGTACCATAAGTAATATTATTGCTGGAAATTCTTATCAATTTTCAAACAGTTGTGGTGGATATATTACTATTAGAAGTGGTACATATAATGGAACAGTCGTTGCTAGTGGTAATACTCCTTTAACATTTACTGCTCCTACAAGTGGAACATACTACGTTCATTGGAATACCAATTCTAGCTGTGGAACTGCTACAAGTTGCTGTACAACTACTATTACTTGCACATCATGTGGAGGAGCTACCTGTAATGATGGAATTCAAAATCAAGGAGAGACAGGGATAGACTGTGGAGGTCCTTGTCCTGTATGTCCAACCGGACCAAATCTAATTCCCACCGCTTGCTCTAATATCAACTATAACATGACTGCCAACACAACTATAACTTTTTATGATGATGGTGGCCCAGGCGGAGACCCTTGTGCTGATGCTGCTGTTTCTACTGGCAATTACTGTAACTGCAACTGTTTTACTACAGTAACTATTTGCGCAGCAACAGGACAGTATATTATTGCTGATTTTAGAGAATTTGCTATGTGGAATACCACTTCCGGATGGGATTGGATGAGAATTTATAATGGTCCAAATACAGGCTCTCCAATTATGTATGATAACAGCTCTACGGGAGCAAACAATTCAATGGGAGATTGTGGAATAGGTTCAAATGTATTAAACTTTTGTTCTTCTGGACAATGTATGACATTCCAATTTTGGGCAACTTCCGTTGTAAACAGAGCTGGATGGGATGCCTTAGTATCCTCTGTATCTAGTTTTTGCACACCACTACCCATCGAATTACTAAGTTTTACAGGTGAGGCTATCGAAGAAACAAATGTGCTTAATTGGACAACCACTTCTGAAATAAATAACGATTTTTTTATTGTAGAAGCTTCTATTGATGCAGAAAACTTCTCATCTATTGGTACAATTGCTGGAGCAGGTAATTCTAATGAAGTACTAAACTATCAATTCACAGACAATAATCCTAAAAATAAAACCATGTACTATCGTTTAAAACAAGTTGACTTTGATGGAAAATGGGAAAATTCTGAAATTGTTGCAATTGAAAGAGTTAGTTTAGGAACCATCAACATTTTCCCTAACCCCGTAAACAATATGTTGCATATCAATTTCAACAACAATGATGATGCTGATTACACAATATTTGTTACAAATATATTAGGAGAAGTAATTTCAGAAACAAATACTATTGGAAAATCCAAACTCACATTGGAAATTTTTAATCAACTTTCAGGTGGAGTTTATTTCGTAAAAATAATGGATGAATCTAATAATTTGGTAAAAACTGAAAAAGTAATTAAACACTAGCAATAAACAAAACAATTAAAACTTCTTAGCTCTATCTAATTCACGTTTAGTATCTTTTGCTTTTAACGTTTCTCGTTTATCGTGGAGTTTCTTACCTTTTGCTAAAGCTATTTCCAACTTCGCAAAACCTTTGTTATTGATAAATAAACTAACCGGAACAATAGTTAGTCCGACATCTTTTTTCTTTTTTATCAACTTATCTAACTCACTGCGATTAAGTAATAACTTCCTTACCCTTCTTGGTTCGTGATTGTTATATGTTCCTTGCTCATATTCTGCAATAAAAACATTTTTAACAAACAATTCATCATTATAAAAAAAACAATATCCATCCGCAATATTTGCCTTACCTGCTCTTATAGATTTTATTTCCGTACCAGAAAGCTGAATACCAGCAGTAAAAGTTTCTAAAAACTCATACTCAAACTTAGCTTTTCTATTTTTTATATTAATTTTATTACTCACACTTCAAAATTAGACAAGTTATTTGTTTATCAATAATTATTAATCTCTAATTTCTAATCTCCAATTCATTAATTAACCCAATCCCACATCTAAACTCATCATTACAATAAAGCCTAGTATAAAACCCATTGTAGCAATATCAGTATATTTATCCCTTTGAGTTTCGGGTATCACTTCTTCTACCACTACATAAATCATTGCTCCTGCTGCAAAAGCCAACGCATAAGGTAAAATTGGCTGAAAAGTAAAAACTGCCCAAGCTCCTAACATAGCAGCAAGTGGCTCTACTATTGCAGATAATTGTCCATAATTAAAACTTTTCCAACGAGATAAGCCTTGTCTTCTTAAAGGCATAGAAACTGCTATCCCTTCCGGAAAATTTTGAATTCCAATACCAATTGCCAATGCTATTGCTCCCCCAATAGTTGCTCCTTCCAACCCCATGGCAGCTCCACCAAATAAAACTCCTATCGCCAAACCTTCAGGTATATTATGTAAAGTAATCGCCAATACCAACAAAATAGATCGGTGCCATTCTGTTTTTACCCCTTCTTTTTCTCCCTCTTTAAAATTAATATGTAAATGAGGTAATATCTTATCCAAACCAAACAAAAACATGGCCCCTCCTAAGAACCCAACCGCAGCTGGAATTACCTGAACAAAACCTTCTCCATCACTCATCTCAATAGCAGGATTTAACAATGACCAAAAACTTGCTGCTACCATTACTCCTCCAGTAAAACCTAACATTCCGTCAAAAAAAGCACGATTCATAGTTTTAAACACAAATACAAATGCAGCTCCCATAGCAGTCAATCCCCAAGTAAATAAAGATGCATATAAAGCTTGTTGAACTGGACTAATTGATTCAAAAAAAAGTTTTACTTCTTCCATAGTTTTAAATATTCAAGATTTGATGTTTATAAATGTAGTCTAAATTCTAAATTTTCTTAACTATTAAATTTTTACTTGCTTGATTGGAAATAATCACTTGTTTATTATTGACCAAAATTTGCATAGTAGCATCAAACTCTACAATATCTTTTACTTCAACTTCTGCTCCCAACACCAATTGCAATTGTTCTAAATAATTCAAATAACTTTTAGAATGTTCTTTAACTCCTACTACTACCGCTTTTTCTCCTCTTATTAAATCTGACAATGTTACATCTTTATGCTGGATAATATTTCCGTCCTTATCGGGAATAGGATCTCCATGCGGATCAAACTTAGGAAATCCTAAAAATTCATCTAAGCGTTCTGTTAGTTTATGTGTATTGATATGCTCTAACTCTTCAGCTAAATCATGTACTTCATCCCATTTAAAATTTAATTTTTCTACTAAAAAAACTTCCCACAACCTATGATTTCTAATAATAGAAACTGCTACATCACTACCTTTTTTAGTTAAGTTTACTCCTTGATACTTCTGATAACTAACCAACTTTTTATCTGCCAGCTTTTTAATCATATCGGTGACAGAAGAAGGCTTAGTTGCTAACTTATCTGCAATAGCATTGGTAGAAACCCCTTGAACCCCATTTAAACTCAATTTATAAATAGCTTTCAAATAATTCTCTTCAGTAAATGAATTCATCTTTGCTTTTTTATACAAATGTATAAAATATTTATTACATATATAAAATTATATTTTTAGATTAATCTAAATTTTATTTTATATATTTGCAAAATAATTATTTATGTAATGAAAAAAAAATTACTTAACATTTTATTCTTTGTTTGTTATCTTCCTATAACTATTTATAGTCAAGGAGGAGCAATAGAAGGAGTTATTAGTAGCAATAGCGATGCTGTAGCTTTTGCCAATATTGGTTTATCTGGCACAAAACTAGGCACTGCTGCAGATGTTAACGGAAAGTTTAAACTTAACAACATCCCTGTTGGTACTTATACTGTTCAAGTTTCAGCGGTTGGTTATAAACATTATAAAAAAACCATTACTATTGAAAGCGAAAAAACCATTACATTAAACATCACAATAGAAGAAACAGCCACACAAATAGAAGAGTTTGTGGTTACAGGTACCTTACGTGAAGTTTCTATAAAAGAATCAGCTGTACCTATAAAAGTTTATAAACCTACTTATTTTCTTAAGAACCCTACTCCTGTTTTATTTGAAGCTTTACAAATTGTTAATGGTGTTCGTCCACAAATAAATTGCAGCGTTTGTAATACCGGAGATATTCACATCAATGGTATGGAAGGTCCTTACACCATGGTTACTATTGACGGAATGCCTATTGTTGGAGGACTCTCAACGGTTTATGGACTAAATGGAATTCCGAACAGCATGATTGCCCAAACAGAAGTAGTAAAAGGTCCTGCTTCTACTTTATTTGGCTCTGAAGCTGTTGGTGGTCTGATAAATGTTATTACCCTCGATCCAAAAGATAGTCCGAAATTAGCTGTTGATGTTTTTGCAACTACTTGGGGAGAAATAAACACCGATATAGGCATGGGTTTTAAAATAAATGAAAAAGTTACTTCTATACTCGGTATTAATTATTTTAATTATTCGAACCCAATAGATAATAACGGAGATAATTTTACTGATTTAACACTTCAAGACCGAATTTCTATATTTAATAAATGGGATATTAAACGTAAAGAAAACCGAGAATTTTCTGTAGCTATGCGTTATGTTTATGAAGACCGTTGGGGAGGTGAAATGCAGTGGACTCCTGAATTTAGAGGTGGCGATAGTATTTATGGTGAATCCATTTATACCAGTCGTTACGAAATTATTGGAAAATACCAACTTCCTGTTAAAGAAAGGCTAATGAGCAGTTTTTCATTTTCCGACCATCAACAAAACTCTGTTTATGGAAATGTGCCTTATATTGCTCATCAAAAAATTGCTTTTGGTCAGTTGTTTTGGGATAAAAAAGTTGGCAGGCACGATTGGCTTATAGGAACAGCTATTAGGTATAATTTTTATGATGATAATACTGCGGCAACTCAAACAGCAGACACAGACACCCTCAACCCTAAAAACAAACCTGACAATGCTTTTCTACCAGGAATCTTTATTCAACATAGTTATAAAATAAACACCAAACACAAAACATTGGTAGGCTTACGGTACGATTACGATTCCCGACATGGAAATATTTTCACCCCACGTTTTAACTATAAATGGACACCTAATGAAAGCAACACCATCAGATTAAGTTTAGGAACAGGATACAGAGTAGTAAATTTGTTTACCGAAGACCATGCTGCGACAACAGGAGCCAGAGAAATAGTAATTAAAGGCTCTTTATCCCCCGAAACTTCGTACAATGCCAACCTCAATTATCAAAAAATAATTACTACTAAATTTGGCTTTATTAATTTCGATATTAGTGGTTTTTACACTTACTTCAACAATAAAATCATACCCGACTACGAAACTAATTCCAAGCAAATTATTTATGAAAATCTAAATGGCTATGCTGTTTCAAGAGGTATAAGTTTTGATATGGACATTACTTTTTCAGCTCCTCTTAACATAAAATTAGGTGGAACTTTTATGGATGTGTTTGAGGTCAGTGAAAACGAATTAGGAAATTTAGAAAAGCAACCACAATTGCTAACCGAAAACATTTCTGGAACTTTTGGTGTGAGTTATGAATTTACAAAGCGAAAAATTAAAATTGATTACACAGGAAATGTATACGGCCCAATGAAATTACCTCTGGTAGAAAATGATTTCCGTCCGGAGTACTCCGATTGGTACAGTATTCAAAACATACAAATTACTAAAGAATTTAAAAAAGGTTGGGAGGTTTATGGAGGAGTTAAAAACTTACTAAATTTCACTCCTCCTAACAATTCTATTTTGCGAGCCAATGATCCTTTTGATAAAAATGTAAATTCATCTGACAACCCTAATGGATATACTTTTGATCCTACTTATGTTTACACTACTTTTCAGGGAATAAGAGGTTTTTTAGGGGTAAGGGTTAAATTTTGAATTACTGATGGAATGGTAAGTGAAGAAATTTTAACCAACACCTAAACACTACAACTACTTATCTGCTAATTTCCTTTTTAATATTAGAGATTATTGCTGCTTTACCTGATATTTTAGATCTTATGGGAATATCTTCATTAAAATAAAAATAGAATGGAAAGGTAGTACTGTTATTTATTGTAAAACCAAGCCAAAACAAATCCATAGCTTTTTGATTGTCTTGATTGTCTAACAATTCTTTATAAGGTGTTTGATGTGCGTGTTTCATACTCTCCATTTCTTTTGAAGCCTTCCTAAACTCTACATATTCAATATGAATAAACTCAACTTCTGATACATCATAACTTTTAAACAATTGGGTAAAATTAGGTTCTAAATAATACAATTTAAACTTATTGGCTCCTCTACCAAAAAACTGATCCATCAATTGACTTGACAATACATAATTTTTAAAGCTTTCATTCTTTAAATCTTCCATTAAAACAAAATGTCTATCATCGAATTCATTATTTAATTCCCTAATTATTTCATCTCTAATAACAGCTTTATTCGACTCATTATCTTCAAGATAAATAAGATCATTCCCTTCTCTAATGGCAAAAATAACACCATCAATTATCACGAGTTTTTTACTTGAAACCGTTGTTTCAATGTCTTGTTGAAGCAAGGTAGATGCATATAAACCATACTTAGTATCACTTTGAGCTAAATATTTTTTTAGATATAAATCACGTAATTTTTTATCATATTCATAACTTAAAGCATAAGATAACAAACATTCCTTACAGTCTCCAAGTTTATTTGCAATTTTAAAAAAATACTCAAAGGCTTGCTCATAAGTGATAAATGGCGGATCATCCCAATAAAAACGAGCTTTAATGTTATTTAATTCTACTGGATTGAGAGCTATAAATCTTGTGTCAAATTTTTCTAATAAATTATATTTTAAAGGAATTTTTTTTCTTACATTATCGATAATAGTTGTATCTAAATAACGATAAGTAATAAAATTTTGATTCCAATCGTTATTATATACATAGCATTGTCTTCTAATGGCTTCCATTAAATAGAATATATACGTGGAATTTAATGGATCTAGTAAATGAAATGCAAAAGCTCGTTCTATACATTCATCAAAAGTACCATCAACTGGATTAATTAAAAGCGCTTCTAAAATAAGTGATTTTGCTTGGTTTTTTAGTGTGTTAAATTGTGTTTCACTTACGACAAAAAGTTGTTTACTATCTAAATTCGGTTTAGCATATTCTTGGTCTTTTTCATAATAAGCAATTCGTTCTTTTGATGGGGGGAAATGTGGATTTTTCAATTCCCACTTGTGTTCCATTCTAGCCAACTTTTTTTGTTCTAAACGCTCTAAAATTCTATAATAATTTAGCAATCCTGAATGGAAATAAGGCGTTTGTTTTAACCAGACAGAAGCTAAAGAATCTGCCGCTAATTCCTGACTTTGAGAAAAATGCGATGAAGGTTTTTTATCGCTCCCAAAAAACCCCCAATCTATTCCTGAAGTTTGGTTAATTAAAAATCTTTTTAAATAGTGTTGTTCATAACAATGTGCTAACTCATGCAACATCATGGCTGCTAACGTGGCTTCATCAGTTAACTCAGAAAAAGCACCTAAGTTAATATAAAGTTGTCCAGCAGGAGTCATGTCTGCTCCAAAAGCACCTTCTTTCCTTATATAAACATGAATGGCACTATCATTTTTCAACTCTTTCGGCAATACTTTTTGAAGCACTTCATTCAAATAAACTTCCATTTCCTGCCAATTCAATAATAAGTCAGAATTTAATTCATTACTAATTTGCTTCCCTGCGATTATTGAAAACATATAAGTTAGTCTGTTATATTTATCGTTTTTCGTATAGCTTGGCGCCTTATCATAAATATATTGGGTTACATAAGCACTTTCTTTAAAAGATTCTTTCTGCTGTGCTTTAACAACAAAAGGTAGTAAGAATAAAAACAATAATAATTTCTTCATATAGCAACAAATATACAACTATGTTCCAAATTATCAAGAACTAAATCAACTGTTAGTCTTTAATTAAAATTCGAAAGAAAATTCAAGGTTTGATGTTCTAAAGTGAATTATTAATAGTAAACAAATAATCATTAAAAGATAAATCCTTAACCTTATAAACTTTCTATTGAACCACCAATTTTTTAGCGTATTTATAAGACTCATTTACTAATTCAACATAATAAATTCCTTTAGGTAATGAGCTAATATTAATTAAAGTATTAGTAGAGTTTACTTTTTGTTCCAATAAAGGTTTTCCTAATACGTCTTTAACCTGTACCACCAGATTATTAGGAATATTATCCAGTTGGATGGTTACATATCCATCTGCTGGGTTAGGATAAATAGAAAAATAATTATTACTGTAATTGATAGGTACAATATGTGAATAAGTGCTTTCTCCATTAAAATCAGTTTGTTTTAAACGGTAGTAAGAAATTCCTGAAACAGGAAATTTATCTTCATCTTCATAATGTAAAATCTCTTGTGAGTTTCCTGCACCACTCTTTTTTAAAACTTCTTCCCAATTAACAGCATCCTTACTTTTTTCTACAGTAAAAAAGTCATTATTAATCTCAGAGGATGTTTGCCAATTTATTTGAACTATGTTATTTTTAACCTCAACATTAAAATCTAATAATACGATAGGAAGAATTTCTATAGACTGCATATTATAAGCAACGAAAGCGACATCAGTATTAGGTGTCAGCTGATGTTGAAATTTAGTTACTGCAGCATAATTTCCAACTGTTATTCCCAGATCAGCAAAATCAAATGCCAATAACCTTAAATTTCTAGTGGAGGCTGTAGAGCCACCACAAGCTAATCCTGGTATATTATAGAACTTCCAAGTTGGTTGAGCAACAGCTGGCACTCCATTAAAATTAACGGCAACTTGACTACCAACAATATTATTTAATATATCTAAAAACCGAAATTGATCAAGTAAAGAACCATTTACATCCCCTGCCTGTGTTATAATTATATCGGGTATTCCATCACCTATAGAAGTGGCGTTTATTCCTGCAACGGTATATTGAATATTTCCACCAATATTAAATATTGCAGTTGATAAATCTAATCCATTTATACCATCAGTTAAATAAGCTGAAATATTATTTCCACTTGGAGGAGCAACAGGTGGAGCACAACCATTACCACCACTAAAGCCTCCAAATTGTCTACCAATTCCTATAAGTGCACTAGGATTATTACTATTAACTGTTGCCGGCATAGCTTGAAATACTTGAGCTATATATGTTACAGCATTAGCTGTTAATGTTACATCATTCACCCCCGTAGACCATATTGTTCCTCCACTTTCAAATGCTAATAAGTGATGGGTAGCGACATCTGCTACTTGAGGACTAGCTGTACTACTGGTAAAAAAGCCATTGTGATCAGTATAAATACGAGTTACATTGGTTTGTGTCCAACCTGTAACACAAGCAATAGCCAACAATTGAAATATGACTATAAATCTTCGTAAAAAAGTTTTCATTAATTTAATGGTTGTGCAAAAAAACAAATGTAATTTTTTGTTTTATTTATAAAATACTTAAGTCTTAAAAAAATAAATTATAATTTACCTTTTCAAAGGTTAAAAAGTTTCAAAAATACTGTAGTAAATTTATATAAACTTTTTCAACTCCAATCTTTCACCATCAAAAACTGCATAGGTATTATGCTTTATCCATTCTCCTAAATTAAAATATATAGAATACTCACTAATTGGAATTTCTAAAGGTAAATGGCGATGTCCAAAAACAAAATAATCGATATGTTCTTTTTTTAAGTAATCTTTACAAAAATGATAGAGCAACTCTTTTTCTTTCCCTTCAAATTTTTCATCATAGGTAATATTGTTTTTTCTACTTTTTCTACTCCACGCATTAGCAACACCTATTCCTAAATTGGGATGAATACGTGCAAATAACCATTGACATACTTTACTGGCAAAAACTGCTTTTAACATCTTGTATTGTTTATCACCCGGGCCAAGTCCATCACCATGTCCTATGAAAAATTTCTTTCCATTATATTCACGAACAATAGGTTCTCTGTATAATTTAATTCCCAATTCCTTAGGCAAATAATCAAAAATCCACATATCGTGATTGCCTGTAAAAACATGAATAGAAATACCACTATCCGTTATTTCAGCTATTTTTCCTTGTAACCGAACAAATCCTTTAGGGATTACAGTTTTATATTCAAACCAAAAATCAAAAATATCGCCTAATAAATATATTTCCGAAGCATCTTTTTTTACTTCGTCTAACCACTTTATTATTCTAGCTTCACGTTTTTTGCTTTCTTCATGATTAGGTGCTCCTAAATGAAAATCTGAGGCGAAGTATATTTTAGCGGGTTTATTAGTCATCTTAAAATCAAAACTACATAATTTTTACAGACAATTACATATCAAATTTTCTTATTAGTTGAAAAGGTTGTATCAATTTTAGGTTCAATACAAACCTAATTTTATCTTGATACTTCAATTGGTTTAATTCTCCTGAAGATGTGATTGGAAGATATATTTCAAAAAAATCAGGCACAATATTCACTGCTACTCCAAAATTATAAGCAAAATCAGAAACTCTGTCCACTTCATTCCCTGAAAAATCACGAGTAAGCGTTGCTGCCATACCAACATCGGCATATAAACTAAGATGTTTTGTAAACAAGCTACTTTCAACATTTACTGAATTCATCCATTTATTTGCCTGCATAAACTGCCCTTGCGATTCAGGAATTACAGGGTTTCTAAATCCCCCATCAATTATCGCAATTTGCTGATTAAATCTACCAACAGCATCATTTCTACCTAAAAACAATTCATTGTACATATAATCTGATGCCTCATTTCCGCTAAAGTTATAGTTAAAACGACTATTTTGTTGTTCATCTCTATTATACAAAAATCTCCCGACAAAAAATCTAAAGTGTAAACCTGTACCAGGTTTTTTGTAAGCAAAACTATAATGTGCTTCTACATTTAATTTTACAAAATCTTGATGTTGCTGCACATTTGCTTTTAACATATATGGATTTATAGGATGTTTACTTTTCACTCCAACATTAATATTATTGATATAAAAATAATTTATGGTGTCTTTGTAAAGTACTTTGCCATTTTCATCTCTTTTAGAGAAATCAGTATTTTCTTCAAAAATATTTACAAATTCATAGCTAAAAAATGTGCTTTTAGCTTGTCTGGCTCTATTTTTTCTAAAATCTATTTCTATTCTTGGATTAACTTTATAATATTTCAGTTCCTGCTCCCTATAATTTAATCTGGTAAAAGATTTTGCACTTGCACCTAATGCCATATTTTGTATAAATGTATTGGGCATAATATGATAAAATGCAGAAGCATAACCATTAATTTCGTTCGTAGAAAACGAATAAAGCGGAGCCAAAATGTATTCGAACTTTTTGGACGGTATAAGAGAATTATAAAAAGCCATCCCCATCATAAACTTATCGTTGTTATTCCAACCTGCAATTGGCGAAAAAAACAACTGCGTCTTATCAGGATTTTCTATACTTCCCATCCATTGCAAACGCAAAGGCTCCATGGTTTTAAACAATCCTTTCGCTTTAAGCGTATTATTTTGTCTGTTTATTTCAGGAATATTTTTCTGAGCATCAATTTTATAAGTATCGTAATCGCCTTTTTCAAAAGAAACAAAAGCTTTTTTAGCAATAGGCTCATACCATTGTGTAGCTACAATTTTTCCGTCTTTAATCCCAGAAATAGAAAAAGGCCCGTTTATTTTACCATTGTTTTTAATTTTCAACAACGAATTTCCAAGGGTATCAGTTTTATTTCTGGTAATTTTATAATCAATTTTTTTGGTAGTTTTTATCATATCATCAAAAAACCAATCTAGGTTCTCCCCAGTTTCTTCTTCAAAAATTTTTCTTAAATCTTTTGGTTGTGGATGTTTGAATTTCCATTCCTGAAAATAGCGTTGCATGCATTTATCAAACTTTTCCTCGCCCAAATAATTCTTTAAATAATCAAAAACAATAGCAGATTTTGAGTAAACAATTCCAGCATAATTTAAAGATGTATATTCAGCTGCTGCTAATTCTATAGGCTGATCTTTATTTCTTTTCGCATTTAGTAAGTAAGCTAATTCATATTGGTGTTTATGTGGGTGACTTGCCATATCGAACCAATTGAAAATTTTTTCATTTTTATCATCAAGTTCTCCAACTAACAATCTTTCTGGATATTTAGTTTTTACATATCTCAACTCATTAAATGAATTGATACCTTCATCCATCCATGGATGTAAACGTTCGTTTGTTCCTAAAATACCGTAAAACCAATTATGTCCTACTTCGTGCATAATTACTGTCTCTAACGAAAAAGCATCACCCGATTGTCCAATTACAGTAACGTTAGGATATTCCATTCCTGCTCCAGCACTTAACGCTCCATCTACAGCAGTAACATGTTTGTAAGGATAATCGCCATTCCACAAGGAGTAATAGTAAGTAGCATCATTTAAATATTCAATGCTTTTTTTCCATAAATCAGCTTCGTTATTGGTAAACATTGCCCAAGTAGTCACTTTTTCTTTTGAATTAGGCAACTCTACTTCACCTTTTAAAACATGGTATCTTTTATCTGCAAACCAAGCAAAATCATGTACTTTTTTCTGATGGTAATGAAGTGTTTTTGTTTCAGACGAAGACTCCGGAAAAGACAAGTCTGTATCAAATTCTTCAATTGTTGCAGTATAATTAGCAATGCTGTCGAGCCATTTCATTTCTGCTTCGCCATTAATCAAATCGCCTGTCGCACCTACCCTGTAATTTTTAGGCAAAGTAATATGTACATCAAAAGTTCCAAATTCAGAATAAAATTCTCCCTGATTTAGATAAGGCATTTGATGCCAACCTTTTTCATCATAAACAGCAGGTTTAGGATACCACTGAGTAATCTGATAAGATTGCTCCATATGTCCAAGTCGTGAGAAAACACCTAAGGGTAATTTTACACTAAAAGGCGTATAAATTTCTACTGACTCTCCGGACAAAAGAGGCTCCGGTAAATATACAATGGCAACATCTTCATTTTCCTCAGTAATAGTCCAAATAGCTACTTCTCCATTCACTTTAAATTCCAATCCATCAATAAAACCCAAATGTTTATCATGGGAAAAATACAACATGGTATTATTTTCTTCCAACAATTGTTTCGTTAAAGCGGTTTCATGATTTTTATAAGCATTTGGCCATAAATGAAAATAGATATAGTTCAGCGTTTTTTTAGAATTATTCTTATACCAAATGGTTTCTTTTCCATCTAACTGATGACGTTCGTCATTTAAAGTAACATGAATTTCATAATTTACTTCTTGCTGAAAATAGTTGGTATCGGACTGTGCAACGAACTCAAGTTCAAGAAATAATAAAAAAAACGATAGTCCTAATAAAAATTTCATTATTAATTTTTAGAATAAAATTTTATTCGTCATTATCTGTAACACGAATAGTTACCAAATCAATCTTATTGTTACTTACTTTATCAATTTTGATTTCAAGACCATTATGCCTAATAACCTCATCTTTTTCAGGAATAGATTCATCAATAGAAATGATTAACCCTGCCAATGTTTCATAATCATCAGATTCAGGTAAGTCGAGCATGTATTTTTCGTTAATATAATCAATTTCCAATCTTGCCGAAAATTGATATAAATCTTCATCTATTTTAATTTCTGTAAGTTCTTCATTATCGTGTTCATCTTCTATATCACCAAAGATTTCTTCAATAATATCCTCGGTAGTAATAATTCCAGATGTTCCTCCAAACTCATCAACCACAACAGCTACACTTTTTCTTAATGTTATAAATTCCTGTAAAATTTGATTGGCAGGCATAGATTCTGGAATAATAGATATGGGCAACAAAATAGATTTTACCGTTTTAGGTTTTTTAAATAATTCTTTAGAATGAATATACCCAATAATATTATCAATAGAATCTCTATAAATTAATATTTTGGACAAGCCTGTTTCTATAAATTTATCTCTAATAGTTACCAAAGGAACCTCAATATCCATAGCCACCAAATCGGTTCTGGGAACCATACAATCTCTGGCTTTAACACTAGAAAAATCTAAAGCGTTTTTAAAAATCTGAATTTCGTTATCTACATCTTCTCCTTCTTCTTTCTTCTGCTGAATATTAGTCATAAAATGTTCCAAATCTATTTTGGTAAAAGCCATGTCACTTTCTGATGTATCTACTCTAAAAAATTTAAGTATTAAATTAGAAACTCCCAATACCAATAAGGTAAATGGATAAAGGACTACATAAACAATTTGCAATGGAATTGCTCCTATTGTAAGTGCTTTATTAGGGTTTATTCTCAAAAGCGATTTTGGCAAAAACTCAGAAAAGAAAAGTATTAATATAGTTGAAATTATGGTTTGAATAAGCAACACAATAAAATCATTTGCTGTTATTTTTTCATAAATTATTGGCTCTAACAATTTTGCCATTAAAATACTATAAATTACCAGTGCAACATTATTCCCAATAAGCATGGCACTAATAAATTTAGCAGGATTTTTCAAGAAAAAAGAAAGTATTTTTCCTGAAAAAACACCCTTTTTGCTGCTCAACTCAATTTTAAGTCGGTTAGCAGTAACAAAAGCTATTTCCATTCCTGAAAATAGTGCTGAGAAAAGCATGGCAATTAAGATGTAAATAATATCTGGCGAGGGCATTTAATTTTTTAGATTATATTGGTGTAAAGTTATAAAAAATTATTGTCCCATTCTTCGTCTTTGTCTTCTTCTTAAAAAATATAAAAATATTGCTAAAACAGTAAGCATAAAAAAGAAAAGCGCATCTTCTGTAGCAGTAAAGAAAAAATGGTATACTCCTATTACACCACTAACAATAGCTATAACTAGCCACATTAATTCTAAAAATCTTATTACTTTATTCATATTGTTGATTGTTAATTTATGTTTCTCGCAAAAACGCTAGAATTGTTATTTGTTGAATTCATAATCTCTAAAAACAAACCACTTCACCTCTCAAGATAGGAGTCCTTCACAAATTTCTAATTAAATTAAGGGCTAACAGCGGTTGAGTCTTTATTTTCTTTAAGTAAAATAGTTCCTTTAATTTTATTGATTTTCCATTTGGTAAAGTCTTCATTGGCTTCAAAGCCTTCTCCCATTAAAATTTCATCTTGGGTAGTAATTTTTACAAATTCATCAGAATAAATTTTTGCCGAATCTTGTTTCCAAACTAAATGTTCTGTATTTAATTTTTCACCTTTTTCATTTACCACTACCACATCATTTTTAGCTTCCATAATGTTTTCTTTAATACGATGGATGGCATAGTTGGCAGTAAGGATTGTATTCACTTGTTTCAATGAATCAAAAAAGATAACTTCAATACCTTCACTCATTTCCAAATATGGATTTTCTGAAGCATATTCTTCCATTTTAGGAGCCGACACCTTAATTTTTACCACAGCTTTTTCGGAATAAATCAGTTGAACATTTTTTCCTTTTTTTAATGGTAGTTTTTCTTTTTGAGTAAGTTGTTCTACTTCTTTCAAATCATTCTCGCACCCAAAACAAATAATCCCGAAACTAAAAAGCAACGGGATTACTATTCTATTATGAAAACGTAATTTCAATTTTACTTATTTCGTTTTAACAGTTGTGTTTTCATTAATCCAACATTCAACTTTATATGCATCTCCATTTTTTTGGTTATAAAAGAATACATCTTTTGTTTCAGGAAAACGAGCAGAAACAGCTGCCATTTTTTTGTTTGCTTCAGATGCAGCTTCTCCATCAACACTTTTTGCTTTTTGATATTTGTCGTAAGCAGCCCAATAAGCACCAAATTTCCCTAATTTACCATCATCACATGATGCAGCTCCATATAAATAGGCATCTCCAATTAAAATATAAGGATCTCCCCAACCCGATCTAGCTCCTATTGCTTTTAAAGCATAATTTCTTGCAGAAGCATTATCTCCTTTAGATAAATAAGTTTCCGCAATACTTAAATAAAAATCTGCTTTTTCATCATCTGTTTCTGCCATATCAACTGCTTTTTGAAAAAACTCAATTGCTTTAGTATAATCTTTATTTTTCCAAAAAATTCTACCCATTCCATCAGCACCTGATGCAGAAGGTTCAATTTCGAAATATGCTTGAGCTACAGAAGCAAAAATAGCTGCATCATAACATTTTTTTCTTTTTAATAGAGTAACCATCCTTTTCAACCAATCTTTATTAGTTTTATTTACTCCAAACCCTTTTTCTGCTAAAGGAACTAGTACTTCGCAATCTAAATAAGGAGCAGCAACTGCATTAATTTTTTCTTCAGCATCTCTATAATCGTTATCTGTATTTGATCCTGCTAAATCCATAATCTTACCATAAAGTTCTACTAATTCGGCTTTAGTCATTAATTCATTTTTTTCTTTGTTTGCTGCAGCATACATTAACGCTACTAAAGTACCTGCTTGAGATTTAGCTCCTAACAACTCAACAGATTCATTTAAAATATTAAACGTTTTTTCATACTCTTTACCTCTATACACCAGCATCATTTGCCCTTTGTATCCTAAAACATAACCTCTTTGTCCAAAATACTCAATACGCTGATCATAAATGGCAAACATAGTATCTAAATACGCTTCTTTTTTAGCTTCATCTTTTTCTTTATCAGCTAAGCTTTTGTACATAGAAGCTCCATTAATATATAAGGACTTTTGTGATCCCGGACAAACTTTATAAGCTACCTTCCACATACTTAAAGCCAATTTAGGATCAGATTTTAAATAATCTTTATAAATTAAGTTATTGATACATGTAATACTATCTTCGGGAGTTGCTCCATATTTACCTTGAGCATTTACATTATAAGCAATTAAAACCCCTAGTAGTATAGTTGTTACTTTTTTCATTGTTTTAAAATTTAAGTTTAAAATTTAATTATATTTTCTTTTTATAAACCATTTATCATTAATAATAATGCCAACATTAAAATTGATAAACGTTTCTTGAATAAGTCCATCTGTTACTTTTCCTCTTTTTCCGTACTCTATTCCTAAATTTAGAGTTGGTGCTGATGTTCCTGTTCTTCTTAATGGTAGACCTGTCCCAAAAGTTATGCCGTATTCATTTATTTGATTATCTTTAATGGTAAAATATGAGTTTGAATATCTAAATCCAAACCTATAAGCTATTCTTTTAAAGTAACTTCCTACATAATCATCATACTTTGGAGTAATTTGAAAACCAGCAGCAAAACTTTGTACTTTATTATAGCTATATAATGGATTGGTAGATGCAATAGTTGTCCAATCGGCTATATTATAATCAAAAGCTATAATCCATTTATTTTTCTTCTCAAAAGAAAACCCAACACCATATTCTAATGGCATATCAATACTCTGCTCATTATTATTTGTTTCTAAAATAGTATCTTTAATTGTTCCAAAATCTGCCGAACCAATAAAGCTTCTTACTATTCTGTTTTGTTTTGTATTTAGTTCTTTAGCCAACCCTACTGTTGCTCCAACAGTTAAAACATAAGTTTCTTTTGCTAAAGAAGTAGAGTCATATCTAGAAAAATTCTTTTGATATTGTGTTCCGAAATCAAAAGACAAATCTGAAGTAGTTGATTCACTTAAATCCCATATATTTAATCCTTGAGATAAATTCCCAAAAATGGTTTTACTATCAAATTCTGATCTTCCAAAATAAAAATTTGCATTAGCTCCAAAAGCAATATTAGAAGTAGAGTCTAACTTAATGTTAAACCCATTTCCAAAATAAAATTTATTTAACCCACCTTCTCCTTTTTTTATTTCTGTAACACTTCCAACATTTTCATCAGTATAACTATTGGTGTAATCGTATCCAATACTGGTAACAGGCATCAATCCAAAACTCATTCCCCAAGTTTTTTGAATAACCGGAAAAGCTAACGCCAAAGAAGCAACATAAGGATTAGTTTTATATTGAGATTGATTTCCATTATCTAACCAAAGAGCATTACTTATGAAGTTAAACTCAATAGTTGTCACTATTAAATCTGAATAAGAAGCAGGATTTTTAGAGTTTATATTCAAATTAGAACGAAGTCCTATAGCTGTTCCACCCATGGCAAAATTTTGGGAAAAACTTTGTGGACGAATAACACCCACTCCATATTTAGAGTATGGAGAATTGGTAGTGGTTTGAGCAAAAGCAATACTGCTAATACATAAGCAAACAAACAATAAAGTGACAGTACTAATTTTTCTCATTTAATATTAATATTTGTTGTAATCCACGGAGGACTAAAAAATCGTCTGCAAAGATGCGATTTTTTGCTTCCAAATCAAATAGTTTATAATCTCCTCCGGTAAGAACTATTTTTAGGTCATTATATTGTTGCTCATAAGCTGAAATCATTCCTAAAATCTCATACTTAAATCCGTTATAAACTCCCGATAAAATTGAATTATCGGTACTATCCCCTATTAATTTTATTAACTGATTTTCATATTTTATTTGTGGTAATTTTTGTGTAAAATGATGTAACGCTTTAAACCTCATTTCGAAACCGGGGGCAATACTTCCTCCATGATAAACTAAGTTTTCATCAACAAAATCAGAAGTTATACATGTTCCCATATCAACAATCAATAAATTACTATTTGGAAACATAGCCATTGCTCCTACAACTGCCGAAACTCTATCTAAACCTAATGTTTCAGGTGTTTTATAGTTAATTTTGAATGGGAATTCCATTTTGTGGTTTAACCAGTAAAATGAAATGTTAATTTTATTTAAAATTGCTGAAACTTCAGCTTCATTATTCCTTACGGAGCTAATAATTCCCCTTTTTGTGTCAAATTTATTTTTTATTTCAAAAATAATTGATGCATTAACTTCACTATATTTTTGGCAAAAAATAATGTTATCATCTTCAAAGACAGCTATCTTAACAAAGGTATTTCCTACATCAACTATTAAGTCCATAAAAAAAATTAATGCTCGAAATTACAAATTTCAATTAAATGTTTTTGCAGATTAAATTATTTTAATACTTTTGCCGACCATTAATCGAGGTGATGTAGCTCAGTTGGTAGAGCAACGGACTGAAAATCCGTGTGTCGGGGGTTCAATTCCCTCCATCACCACACAAAAACCCGAAAAAGAAATTCTTTTTCGGGTTTTTTGTTTTTAAGAGCCACACTTTTTATATGTATTTTTGATTCCTTATTTTAATTAAAAAACTCTATCAAACATTTTCGTTACATATTATTGTTGATTGCCACCTATTTTGTGTTTAAACTATCAGCTCAGGAAAATAAACATGCATTTTTCATTGAATCAGAATACATGGTGGGAAAAGTAGTTCCAAATTACTTAAACAAGTTTCCTCCTACTCGTTTACAACAAGGCTTAGCCGTAAATATTGGTTCTTTAAAAACTGATAGCAACAGCACTTGGGCAAAATATTATAACTTCCCACAAACAGGTATCTCTCTATTTTATTCATCTATCGGCAATGAAAAAATTTTTGGAGATGAATACAGCATCATGACTTTTGTTGCTTTTAACATTTTTAATCAAAAAGAAAAACCAATTTATTTTAAATTAAGTTTGGGAGCTGCCTATTTCACTACTTATTATGATAGTATTTCCAACCGAAGAAACGTAAATATCGGCTCACCATTTAAATGGTCTTTTCAAGCCGGAGCTTATAAAACCATAGTTGAAAAACCCGGTATGAATTTAAAATTAGGACTTATTTTTTCTCATGCTTCCAACGGACACACGCAATTACCCAACTTCGGACTAAACTCAGCTTTATTAAGTCTTTCAGCTCAGTTTTATAAAAAGGATTTAACTACTTACCAGCTTACCAACGAAGTTGTAAAACCTGAAAAAAAATCGAAAAGCAGAGACATTGGTATTAGTTACGGTTTAGGACTTCATGAGTATGGAGACAAAGATGGTCCTGTTGGTGGAGAAAAAAAATTAGTGCACTCCACTTCTATTTTTACAGGAAACACCATTAATCATCATTTTAGGTGGGGATTGGGAGCAACCTATCGCTACTACGATGTTTACTATTATCAAATTACCTCAAGAAAATTAACCGATTATACCAATAGTCCAAAAAAGTATGCTTCTAATGTTGTTGTACACGCAAACGCAGAGCTTTTAATGGGACATATTAGCATGAACGTAGAAATAGGAATAAATGTATACAAACCTTTTTACAAGCAGTATGAAAAAGATTTTCCACTAAACAAACAATTTGAAGGATATATGAAGTTCAAATCTTATTTTAAGAAAGGATTTTCTACTCGTTTAGGGTTGAATTTATACGCCATTAATGCTAATAAATTACCAAAACACAATTTTTATATTGGTCCGTATATTAAAGCCAATGCCGGTCAAGCAGATTTTAGCGAACTCTCTTTTGGATACATTTATAGAATGAATTAAACGATTATGACTCATCAGAAAATAATAGACCAGACCGTAAAATTTGCAAAAGAAACCTTAGCTAATGCAGAAGGAGGACACGATTGGTGGCACATTTACAGAGTTTGGCAATTGGCTAAAAAAATTGCTACACAAGAAAAAACTAACCTTTTAGTTGTTGAGTTAGGTGCTTTATTGCACGATATTGCCGATGCTAAATTTAATGATGGTGACGAAAATATTGGTCCGAAAAAGGCTCGTGAATTTTTGCAATCCATTTCAGTTGAAGAAGAACTTATTATACATGTTGAAAAAATCATTCAACACATCTCTTTTAAAGGAGGAAATTTTGAGCAAGCATTTAACTCTACCGAATTAACTGTTGTACAAGATGCTGACAGATTAGATGCCATGGGAGCAATTGGAATTGCTAGAACGTTTAATTATGGTGGATTTAAAAACAGAGCTATTTATAATCCTAACATCCAACCCAACTTAAGTATGAGTAAAGAGGAATATAAAAATAGTACTGCACCTACTATCAACCATTTTTATGAAAAATTACTTTTACTAAAAGACCGAATGAACACGACTACAGGAAAAGCAATGGCAATTCACCGACATAATTATATGAAGCAGTTTTTAGAAGAGTTTTATAAAGAATGGGAAGGGGAAAAATAAATTCCACCCCATTGCAATTTTATCTTTTCTTAAAAGTTAGTAATTTAGTAGTTGAAAATTTTCTGAATTATGCAAGCACCAAGAATCCCTAAAATGTTTGGAATTTATACCAAAAAGCCTAGTCAGTTTGAATATACCCCACGGTATTATGACGAGCGTAAAGAGAAACTGGAAAAACGAATTGCTCAGATAAAAAAAGAAGTTGAAAACGAAAAAAATCCGACAAGTACTTCAGAATATAGCAATTCTGAATATCAATCGAGAATTAGAGAAGATTGGGGAAATGGCTACGCTAGAAGAAATAATACTGGTATGATTAACAAACGTGTGCTTATTTATCTGGGTATTTTGCTTGCTCTTACTTACTATTTGTTTTATTAAGACAACACTTTCGTCTTCTCCACCACTTCTTGCATTCTTAAATCATTCATACATTTAAAGTGCTTTTTCGGACACGCATCATAGCCTATTTTAGAACATGGTCTGCAGTTAAGATTATTATTTTCTATAACTACATATTTTTCTTTTGGCAAGTAAGGATACATCCCAAAAGCAGGAACAGTATTTCCCCAAATAGAAATAATATTTACTCCCAAAGCTGCTCCGATATGCATTAACCCTGTATCGTGAGTAATGAGGATTTGGCTGTTTTTTATAATAAATGCCGACTGATTAATAGAATACTTGCCACAAGCATTGTATATGTTTTGATTAGAAGAATGACTTATAATCTCATTGGCTTTTTGTTCATCTTCTTTTCCTCCGGCTAAAATTATAGGTTGTTGAATTAAAGTACACAACTCCACTAATTTACTTGTAGGCAAACACTTAGTTGCAAATTGAGCACCTATAGCAATAGTAACATATCCATTGTTGTGTGTTTCCGGAAGATTAATTACTTTATCATTATCTGTAAGAAAAAAATCTAAGCCTTTGCCATCATTCTCAACTCCTAAAGGTTTTACGGCTTCAAAATATCTATCAACAATATGAATATCGGGCAATGTGTTTATTTTAAAATTGGTCAACAACCATTTTTTTATATTCAGCTTATCGAAAGTAAAACGTAGTGTACCCAATTTTCTGGAAATACTTTTAGAGCGAAGATTTTTGTGTAAATCTATGATATAATGAAAACCCTCATTTTTTAGCTGTTCAGCAACTTCGCTATTATTTTTTTCAATGGTATGAACTTTAGTGATGTAAGGATTATTTTCTACTAAAGAACGATAGCTTTTTTTAGTTAAATAGTGAATTTCTACATTGCCATCCAACTGTTGTTTTAAGCACCTTACTATAGGAGTTGTAAGTACAATATCACCAATGGAACTGTATCTTACAACTAATATTTTTACGGTATAATTCTCCATTAAAAGTTATCCTTTGTAGGAAAGCCATTTCCAAAGTTCTTTGTAGGTAATTTTCTTACCATACATTAAAATTCCTGTACGATAAATTTTTGCAGCCATCCATGTTGCTCCTAAAAAGCCAAGAACTAACAACGCCATAGAAAGCAATAATTCCCATGTCTCTACTCCAAAAGGAATTCTTACCATCATAATTACAGGAGAAGTAATTGGTATTATCGATAACCAAAAAGCTAACGCTCCATCAGGATTATCCATTACTGTTCCTGCTACTACAAATGAAAAAATTAACGGAATGGTTACCGGCATCATAAACTGTTGCGAATCGGCTTCATTATCTACCGCAGAACCAATAGCCGCTAAAAATGCTCCGTACAATAAATAACCTCCTAAGAAATAAAACAAAAATGAAATTAATAGTTTAGCAATAGGAATTTGTTGCAACACCCCTGAAATTTGAGCTTCTAAATCAGTTGAGCTAGCAGCTTTTGTCATTTCATTCATTTGTTCGCCTTGCATCATTTGTTCTGTGTTTACCATATTAACCACATCGCCTGATGATACTGCTGCCATAGCAATAGTGTAAATACCCATAGATAATATTATCCACAACGAAAACTGTGTCAACCCAACCAAAGCTATACCTATAATTTTTCCCATCATTAACTGAAATGGTTTTACGGAAGAAATAATAATTTCCACAATTCTGCTGGTTTTTTCTTCTATCACTCCACGCATAATTTGTATTCCGTACATAAATATGAAGAAATAAATCATGATAGCTCCGGCAAAACCAAGCACTGTGCTTACCCCAACATTTTTAGATTCTTCACCTCCTGTTTCGCTTAAAGCAATTGGATTCACTTTTACATCGGGCTGAATTTCATCTAACTGAGCTTTCGTAATGTTAAACTTATCTTTGAGCTCAATATTTCTAATCCCTTTTTCTATAGTTGATTCTATATTACTAATAGTTGACATACCCGGTTGCTTCTTATAATAAAGCTGTGCTGTCGTTTGTTTACCAAGATTAGAAATATGAAGAATAGAGGTATATTTCTCTTTATAGAAGGCTGTTTTTGCTTCTTCTATTGGTTTAAATTCGTAATCAAACTGAAGTGTAAGTGAATTTTCAAATTGATTAATAAACTGGCCTGTTTCATCAATTACTTCAATTATTTGGATATCTTTATCTTTTAAGCCTAACCAAATAGGCACCAACATTAGTGCTGCCATTAATATTGGTCCAAACAATGTCATTAAAATAAATGATGTTTTCTTGACCCTTGTAAGGTATTCTCGTTGTATTATTAAAGCTATTTTGTTCATTTTTTCAATTCACAGTTTTACAGTTATCAGTATTAAAATCTCTAATTTCTAATTAAACAATCATCTCTCCATTTCCTCCGGTAAATCATCAGGCATTACTTCATTTACTTTTTCAATAAAAATCTCATTCATGGTTGGGATATGCTCTTTTACCGCAATAATGTTTACATCATTTAGCACTGTAGCTAGTAATTTATTAAGACTTGTATCTTTCTGAATTCCTTTCACTTTTGCTACAATTCTGTTATCTTTCTTTTCTGTTGAAAGTAATTCAAAACCTGTCCAAAGTGCATTGGTAAAAGCAATTAAATTTCCTTCAAATGTTATTTCGTAAATATTGGTTTTATATTCATTTTTAATATCAACTACTTTTCCGTCTAATATTTTTCTAGATTTATTGATAAGAGCAATATCATCACAAATTTCTTCTACCGATTCCATATTGTGGGTAGAAAAAATAATAGTAGAACCTTTTTCTCTTAGTTCTAAAATTTCTTTTTTAATCAGATTGGTATTAATAGGATCGAAACCACTAAAAGGTTCATCGAGTATCAACAGTTTTGGTTCATGCAGTACGGTAGTAATAAATTGTACTTTTTGAGCCATTCCTTTAGAAAGCTCTTCCACTTTTTTATCCCACCAATTGGTAATTTCAAATTTATCAAACCATTGATTTAGCTTAGTTTTGGCTTCATTTTTAGACATTCCTTTGAGTTGAGCTAAATAGAGTGCTTGTTCACCCACTTTCATTTTTTTATACAAGCCTCTTTCTTCAGGCAAATAACCTATTTGAGAAATGTGTTTAGGAGCCAATTTTTCACCTTCAAAAAATACTTCTCCTTTATCCGGACCCGTAATTTGGTTGATAATACGAATTAAGGTTGTTTTTCCGGCACCATTTGGACCTAATAATCCAAAAATTCTTTGCTTATCTATATGAATAGAAACATTGTGCAAAGCTTTGTGTTCTGCATAAGTTTTATAAACTCGTTTTACATGTAAAATTTCCATGGAACAAATATAATTGAATAAAATTAGAGTAAATAAAAAAGTCATCACGTTCGTGATGACTTTTTTATTTTATTGATTTATAAATTATCTATTTTCAATAGCTACGTAATCTCTTTTATTAGCTCCGGTATAAACCTGACGAGGACGTCCAATTGGTTCTTTGTTCTCTATCATCTCTTTCCATTGAGCAATCCAACCAGGTAACCTTCCCAATGCAAACATTACTGTAAACATTTCTGTTGGTATTCCTAATGCTCTGTAAATAATGCCTGAATAGAAATCAACATTAGGATAAAGTCCTCTTGCTTTAAAGTATTCATCTTCTAACGCTACTTTTTCTAATTTTTTAGCAATATCTAAAATAGGATCATCTACTCCTAAAGCAGCCAATACATCATCAGCAGCTTTTTTAATAATAGTAGCTCTTGGATCAAAATTCTTGTAAACTCTGTGTCCGAATCCCATTAAACGAAAAGAATCATCTTTATCTTTAGCTTTTGCTATCCATTTTTCAGTATCTCCACCATCTGCTTTAATAGCTTCTAACATTTCTATTACTGCTTGATTTGCTCCACCATGAAGTGGCCCCCAAAGTGCAGAAACTCCTGCTGATATTGAAGTGTATAAATTTGCCTGTGATGAGCCTACAATTCTTACTGTTGACGTAGAGCAGTTTTGTTCATGGTCGGCATGAAGAATTAATAGTTTATTTAATGCACTAGCAACAACCGGATCAACTTTATAATCATCTGTTGGCATAGCGAACATCATGTTTAAAAAGTTAGAACAATAATCTAAATTATTATTTGGATAAATTACCGGATGACGCATAGCGTTTTTGTAAGCCCAAGCTGCTAATGTTGGGACTTTAGCAATTAATCTTTGCATAGTTAAATCCACAGCTTCTTTAGGTCTATTTGGATCTAACGACTCAGGATAGAAAGTTGACAATGAAGATAGTGATGCTGCCAAAATACCCATTGGATGAGCTTTTGGAGGATAAGCATCAAAGAAATGCTTCATATCTTCATGAATTAAAGTATGTTTAGTAATATTATCTTTAAATTTAGTATATTCTTCTTTAGTCGGTAATTCACCATATATCAATAAAAAAGCTACTTCTAAAAATTCTGCTTTTTCCGCCAATTGTTCTATCGGATAACCTCTGTATCTTAAAATACCTTCTTCACCATCTAAAAAAGTAATGGCACTTTGTGTAGAACCGGTATTTTTAAATCCACTATCGATAGTAATATATCCTGTTTTTGCTCTAAGAGCAGATATATCAATGGCTTTTTCATTCTCCGTTCCTTCTATAACAGGAAACTCATATACTTTCCCGTCTAATTCTAATTTTGCTATTTCTGACATATTTCTTTCTTTATTTTTTTGACGTTTGCTAAATTAATAAACTACTTTCTATTTTTTTACACTTTTTGTTAAAGAAATTTAAAATCTTTACCAAGGTATTGAGCACTGTGTCCAAGCATTTCTTCAATACGTAATAATTGGTTGTATTTTGCCATTCTATCTGAACGAGAAGCTGACCCTGTTTTTATTTGCCCTGTATTTAATGCTACCGCTAAATCGGCAATGGTTGTGTCTTCTGTTTCTCCCGAACGATGACTCATTACTGACGTAAATGAAGCTCTATTTGCCATATCAACTGCATTAATCGTTTCTGTTAAAGAACCTATTTGGTTTACTTTAATTAAAATAGAATTAGCCGACTTTTCTTTAATTCCTTTTGCTAATCGTTTGGTATTGGTTACAAATAAATCATCACCCACCAATTGCACTTTATCTCCAATAGTTTTATTCAGTTCTGCCCAACCTTTCCAATCATCTTCATCTAACCCATCTTCAATAGATAGAATCGGGTATTTTTTAGTCCAATCTTTCCAATAGCTTACCATTTCCGAAGAGGTTAATTTGTCTCCTGTTGACTGATGAAAATGATATACTTTTTCTTTGGCATTATAAAACTCAGAACTTGCAGCATCCATAGCGATATAAATATCGTCACCTGGTTTATAACCAGCTTTTTCTATGGCTTTTAATACTGTTTCTATAGCTTCTTCGTTAGATTTTAAATTTGGTGCAAAACCACCTTCATCTCCAACATTTGTAGAATATCCTTTGTCTTTTAAAACTGCTTTTAAATGATGAAAAATTTCTACTCCCATTTTTAGACCTTCACTAAATGAAGATGCTCCAACGGGCATTACCATAAATTCTTGAAAATCTATATTGTTATCAGCATGCGAACCTCCATTTAAGATATTCATCATTGGTATAGGTAATACGTTAGCATTAACTCCTCCAATATATTTGAATAATGGTAATCCAGCTTCTTCAGCAGCAGCTTTTGCAGCAGCCATAGAAACTCCTAAAATAGCATTGGCACCCAAATTGGCTTTATTTTCAGTTCCATCAAGTGCTATTAGTGTTTTATCAATAGTACTTTGGTCCATAATATAAGCTCCGTTCAACTCATCGTTAATAACGGTATTAATGTTTTGAACCGCTTTTAAAACCCCTTTACCAAGATAGTTTTTCTTATCGTTATCTCTCAACTCAACTGCTTCATATTTTCCTGTTGAAGCTCCAGAAGGGACTGCTGCTCTTCCTAAAATTCCATTTTGTGTAACTACATCTACTTCAACAGTTGGGTTTCCTCTAGAGTCGAAAATTTGACGTGCATGAATTTGTGCTATATAACTCATTGTGCTAGTTTAAAATTTTATGGTTTATAAGTGTAGGATTATTTCTCTCTAATTAATACTTCATCAATCATTCCATATTCTTTGGCTTCTGATGCTATCATCCAATAATCTCTATCAGAATCATTTTCTACTTTTTCATATTTTTGGCCAGAATGTTTGGCAATAATCTCATACAATTCTTTTTTCAACTTCATAATTTCTCTAGCTGTAATTTCAATATCAGATGCCTGACCTTGAGCTCCACCTAAAGGTTGGTGAATCATAACTCTAGAGTGAGGTAAAGCTGTTCTTTTACCGTCAGCTCCTGCACATAACAATACTGCTCCCATAGATGCTGCCATTCCTGTACAAATGGTTGCTACATCTGGAGAAATGTATTGCATGGTATCATAAATACCTAAACCTGCATAAACGCCACCACCTGGTGAGTTTAAATATATTTGAATATCTTTTTTTGAATCTACAGATTCTAAAAACAACAACTGAGCTTGTATAATGTTAGAAACATAATCATTTATTCCTGTCCCTAAGAAAATAATTCTATCCATCATTAATCTTGAAAAAACATCCATAGATGCAACATTTAGCTGTCGTTCTTCAATAATTGTTGGAGAAATATAATCTGCGTAAATAGATTGATATTGGTCATAAACAGTACTACTTATGCCTACATGCTTTGTTGCATATTTTCTGAATTCGTCTTTATTGAACATATTTTTTTGGTTTTAGAAATGATTTGTAAAAATAGTCATCTAAGATAGTATTTTAGAAATGATTTCTCTATTTTTTTACAAAAATTTATAAAAAAAATGCCCCGATTAAAAATCGAGGCATATAATACTTTATTTCTGTTTAGCTAAAAGCTTTTCAAACTCTTCTAAAGAAACTTGTTTTTCTTTCAGTTTACAGGTTGATTTATATAAGTCCATTAGTTTAGAATCATATAACATTCCGTAAATTTTTCTAGCTTCTTCTTGGTTTTGAAGTACGCTTTGAGCTGTTTGAGTTAATTGTTCATCATCATTCGCAGGCATACCCATGCTTTGCATTTGTTGAGTCAATAAACCTTTAGTATAATCTATTACTTCTTCAAATTCAACTTTAATTTCATTTGCTTCAATGATTTTATTTTCAATTAATTGCCATTGTAAGCTTTTAGAGTACATATCGTATTCTGCTTCAATTTGCTCATCTGTAATTGGTTTTTCGTTAGAGGCTTTAATCCATTTCTTCAAAAAAGTATCAGGCAATTTTAATTTTAACGAATCCATTAAAGCATCTTGAACATCAGCTTTTAATTTTCTATCACTATCAGCAATTAATCCTTTGTTCAATTCTTCAGCAATTTTATCTCTAAATTCTTTTTCAGATTTTACTGCTCCTTCTCCAAAAATTTTATCAAACAATTCTTGGTTTAAGTCTGAAGCAATAACTCTGTTTACTTTTTCTACTGTATAATTAAATTTAGAGATGATATTTTTTAACTCATTCACATCAACTCCAATAGCTTGTGCTTGGTCACTTTCGTGCTCAGAAACAGTTTTAGGATCAACTATAAATTTATCTCCAGCTTTAGCTCCAACTAATTGTTTTTGTAAGTTTTTATCAGTAACAGCATTGATAATAATTACTGAACTATTAGCAATTCCACCTTCTTTTACCTTGCCTTCACCATCTAACTCTTCAAACTTTCCAAAAACCATATCATCTTTTTCAGCTACTTCCGGATTAGTCATTTTTCCGTATCTGCGAGCTAAATCATCAACATATTTCTGAACGTCTTTGTCAGACACTTTTATTTTAAAGGCATCCACTTTAAGTTTATCTAAACTATCCACTTTAAAAGAAGGTGCTAATCCAACTTCGTATTTAAACTCAAATTCTTTTTGATTTTCCCAATCGATAGTTTCATCATCTTCCATTTTAGGAAGTGGGTTTCCTAATACCTCCAATTTTTCATTGGTTAAATATTCTTGTAAGGTATCCGACAAAATTTTATTTAATTCGTCAACTAACAAGTTAGTTCCTACCATTTTTTTCACCATGCCCATTGGTACATGTCCTTTTCTGAAACCAGGAACACTAGCTTTTTTACGGTATTCTTTAAGTTGATTTTCCACTTTATCTTGATAATCTTCTTCTTTCAACTGCACTTTAATAACTGCATTTAAATCATCAATTTTTTCTTGTGTAATGTTCATATATTAAGGTTTAATTTTTCATAACTTGATAAGATTCCCCTTTTCAGTGGAATAAATTCAACTAACCACTCCTTAATAGGAGTAGAGTTTCACTAAATTTAAAAAAGGTATAAGGTTAGCCTTATACCTTTTATTTTTTCTTAAGGAACAACTCCTTATTTTGTGCGGGTGAAGGGACTCGAACCCCCATGCCGTGAAGCACTAGATCCTAAGTCTAGCGTGTCTACCAATTTCACCACACCCGCAAAACTTTAATTAAAGGTTTACTTTAAAACCTTCTTAAAAAAGGAGTGCAAAGATATCTTTTTTTGTTTACTAAACAAATGCTTTTAAGAAAATTTATTAGGACTATCCATTTTCTTAATTTATCAGTTTTTCACAATCTTTTTGGTAGTAATAATAACGTTATTTTCATCTACTATTTTAAGCATATAAAACCCATGTGGCAAATCAACAAACACATCTAACTTAATACTATTAGCTCCTTTGCTAAGATGTACATTCTTTTCTATCACAGATCCCAATAAATCTACCACCATAAAATTATAACTTCCTGATTGGGTTGTTTTAAATTCAATATTCAATACGTCTTTTACTGGATTTGGAGAAATTATTACTTCTCCCTCCTCTATTCTTCTAACAGAAACTACATCAGAATAAGAGAATTTACCATCAAAATCTACTTGTTTTAAACGATAATATACAATACTTGCTACTGGATTTTGATCTATAAAGTAATAATTTAATAATTCGTTTGAATTTCCAGCTCCTTTAACATTACCAATAGCCTCAAAGTTTCTTGCATTTTTTGATACTTCCAAAATAAAATAATCATTATTTATTTCCGAAAGTGTTTGCCACGAAAGTTCATTGCCATTTTCTAATGCATTTGCATTAAAACTCATCAACTCAATTGGAAGAATTGTACAATCGGTTGAAGCCGTATTCGCAGATGATGAATTTAAAGTAATCGGTTGTTGAACATCGGCATAATTGGTAACTAACAATATAAATACATCTCCCGCATTAACATTCGCATTTGCTTGTTCAATATTTGTAGAAGAATAACTACAATCTACTGGAACTGGCAAAGACCCACAAGCTGCTTGAGCATTAGCCAAACTACTATAAGGTCCCCAAAGAGCAAAATCAATATCACTAGCAGCAGTTATATCAAAACTCATTACACCACCACTATCAATTTCTAAATAAAACCAAGTTGGATTAGGTGATGTTGACAAACAATCATAATTATTCCCGGGTTCTGTAGTACTAGCATCATTTCCCCCTTGTGTGGCTACAAAAGAATAAGGACTATCTGCACAAATCGGCTGCATCTTATTGCACAAATCATTTGCAGGTGGTGGAGCTGGACCAAAAACACATATTGTAAAATCTGCACTACTCGGATTGGGAACTGTGGAAGACCAAGAATGAATCCTAATAAAATAAGTATTCCCAACGGTTAAACCTGTAACCAAAAATGAAGATTCAGCATCTTGACAACCTAAAGATGCTCCTGAACATCCATTAAAAACTTCTACCTCAGAATCAAATTCAGCAATTCTATCTACATAGGCAGAATCATTAGTTGCCACAAATGAAAACCAAACATCATCATTTGCTGTTCCTCCACAAGCAGAAACCATTGAATTAGTTGCTGAAGCTACAGTTGAAGATACAGAGTTACAACTACCATCCGTTGACATGGTTAAGCTTATAGCATTACCACAATTATCATTAGGTGGTGGTGGTGGTGGTGTACCTACACAAACATTAAAAGTTGTTGTTGCACCAGTACTTGAACTATAGGAATACACACGAATATAATAAGTATTACCTGGTGTTAACCCACTAATAGTAGTACTGTTTGGATCTCTACAAACTAATGGAGCTCCTATTGAACCACAAGACCCTGCATAAACAGAATGATATAAATCTGTTGGGCTTCCTCCAACACTTAATAAATCAATATAATGAGTTGAATTAGTTGCTACAAAAGAATACCATACATCATCATTAGCTGTTCCAAAACAAGTATTAGATTGAGAAGAAGGTGTTGCTGAACTTAACGTACCACTCACAACCGAAGCACACGAAGCATTAGGGTTTACAGGGACTGATGTTGCACCAGCACATTCATCATTAGATGGTGGAGGTGGTGGTGTTCCCACACAAACATTAAAAGTTGTTGTTGCTCCAGAACTTGAACTCCATGAATAAACACGAATATAATAAGTGTTTCCTGGAGTTAACCCAGTAACTGTACTGCTATTTGGATCACTACACACTAATGGAGCACCTATTGAGGCACAAGTTCCCGCATATACAGAATGATATAAATCCGTTGTGCTTCCAGCAACGTTTAATAAATTTATAATATGTACAGTTCCTGTTGCAACAAATGAGTACCAAACATCATCATTAGTGGTACCTCCACAAGTATTCGCCTGAGATGATGCTGTAGCTAAATTAATTGTTCCTGCCGTAACACTACCACAGTTTAAATCTGGATTTACTGTAACTGCTGTTGCTCCTGAGCACTCATTATTTGCAGGCGGTACAGGACAAGTCCCAGCAGTCACATTCCATGTCAAAGTAAAAGTACCAGAATTCGAAGAAAAACCTGACTGAATCCACCATACTCTTTGAACACCTCCTGTGCAATTTTGCCAAGTCTCAACCTGAGTATCAGGGTCATCTCTACATACAATTTCAATTGTACCAGGACATGCACCATTATATCTTAAAGAATGTCTAGAGTCATAACCATTTGTAGTTTGTTGAATAGTTATAGTAGAACCTACTGGTAAATCATAATAATAAATCAGGTCTGGTGCAGAACCCATAGTACAAAATGAAAAATCGTTATTTACTCCTCCAGTTGTACTTGATATAGGAGGTGTTAATGTTGCTAAATTTATCGCATTACCACAATTATCTCCAGGAGTAGCAGGTCCTCCTGCATAAACACCAAGACTAAATAAAATTATTATTCCTAAACTAACGTACTTTTTCATCATTCTAATAAATTATTTAAACTATTCCTGTTCAAATTGGATATTGGGTTTTCTAACAGGTTTATAAGTTACGCTATGCTTATTAAATATTTTTTGTAAATCTTCAACTAGCATGTGTTCTGTATAGGTAATTTTTAATATTTTACTTTTTTCATCTATAGCTATCATCACTATTTTTTCATGATAATTAGACAAATCATCTTTTAATGCTCCTATTGTATTTTCATCATAAGCAGTAACATCAGTCAAAATAGTTAACATTGAGCCAACTTCTGCTCGATTAAATAAGGACTTAGCTCCATTGTCTTTATTTGTATTTTGTGCAGAAACACCAACAAAAATTCCTAACATTAATGTAGAAATAAAACTAAATTTTAAAAAACTTTTTATTTTCATCGTTTTTATATTTTTCAATTTTTAGGATTGAAATAATGTATTAAATAATAAATAATTTTGTCTTTTCATACGTCAAATGACTAACTTATTAACCATCAATACCATTAACACACTGACATTTCAAAAACCTAACTAATCACATCTTAGCACTACCTATTTACAATCATAAATTTAACAAAAAATAATCATTATTTTATGTTTTTTAACACAAAGTTATGCTTATGTTAATTTTTTAGGATTAAAATAATAACAACAAAAAGCCCCACAAATGCATTTATGGGGCTTTTCCAATATTTAATAAATTGTATGAGTTAATTAGACAACTCTTCTTTAACAATAGTAGAAATTAATTTTCCATCTGCTTTTCCATTAAGTTTACCCATAATTGGCCCCATTACTTTACCCATATCTGCAGCAGAAGATGCTCCTAGTTGAGTAATAGTGTCTTTAACAATCTTCCTTACCTCTTCCTCTCCCATTTGTTCGGGCAAATAAACACTTAGAATCTCTATCTGAAATTCTTCATCTTTAGCTAAATCAGGCCTGTTTTGCTCGTGATAAATAGTAGCAGCATCTTTACGTTGCTTTACTAATTTTTTCAAAATCGCTAAACCAGCTTCATCGGTTACTTCACCACTACCATCTTTTGAAGCTTCAAGTAACAACGCAGCTTTTACCGCTCTTAATGCTTCTAGTTTAGCTTTGTCTTTAGCCAACATAGCTTGTTTTATATCTTGATTTATTTGTTCTGTTAAGTTCATAGTTAGTTTATGGGGGTTATAAGTTTATGAGTTTAATGATAAATTCACAGTCTTTCTGTTGTCAGTTCACAGTTGTCTGGTTCAACTTCAAACATGCAGTCAAATTAACTTAGTCCACATTATCATGTAAGAAAGAATTTCCATCTTTTAATTTAGGTTTACCTTCATCATCATCAGACAAAGTAAATCTAGATACAGAGCTTTCTGACGAATGAGGCGTATCTTTTAAATTGATTTTTCTTCTTTTATACGCAGGTTCTTTTTCTAATTCAGATAATCCAGACGAAGTTTTCATTTTCATACCTAATTCTCTAATACGCATAATTCTTTCGTTATTTCTTTTCAGCTGATCTTCATCAGGAATTTTAGCTGAATAAACTAAGGAAGATTTTTCTTCCTCTTCTTCTAAATGTTGTTCTCCAGAAAAAGTAGTAGTTTGTTTGGTTTCATTTACATCTGCATCCACATCATCGTTCAAATTCCAAACGATGCTATTTCCATCTTGTTCTGCTTCTATGTTATTACTTTCCGACACAAAAAAGTCATTATCTTCTTTCTCTACTTCTTGGGGTTCTCGATTTTCCTGCTCCTCCATCATGATAGACTGTTTTTCTTCAATCTCTTCTACATCATCATCTAACCCGAATACTATTGCATCTTCCTCATTTTCTTCTAACACTATTTCATTTGCTTCTTCTGAAAAAACGTCATTAAACTCAAATACAGACTGACTTGAAGAACTTATATAAGGCTCATTATTTTCATTTTCAGTAATATTATCTGTTATTTCAGATGTAACTTCATTTACCGGACTGTCATCATCCGTATCTAAAGTATGTACTAAATGTCCTTCTGATTTATTAAGGTCATCTATTTTTCCTAATTCTTTTTTACCAAAACCCGTAGCGATAACTGTTACAGAAACTTTATTACCCAACGACTCATCCAATCCATTACCCCAAATTAACTCAGCAGTATATCCTGCTTCATTTTGGATATAATCAGTAATATCATCAATTTCATCCATTGTAATTTCATCTTCTCCAGAGGTAATATTTAACAAGATGTAATTTGCTCCTTCAATTTCGTTATCATTTAATAATGGAGAAGATATTGCTCTCGTAACCGCCTCAATAGCTCTATTTTCCCCTTCAGCAGTTGCGGAACCCATTATTGCTGTCCCACCATCTTTCATTACCGTTTTAACATCTTCAAAATCCACATTGATATAACCTGCTACGGTAATAATTTCTGCGATTCCTTTAGCTGCAACTGTTAAAATATCATCTGCTTTAGAAAAAGCTTCTCCCATTTTAAGGTTTCCATGCATCATTCTCAACTTATCATTATTAATGATTAGCAAAGTATCTACATTCTGACGTAATTGCTCTAAACCTTCTTCTGCTTGTTGTTTTCTTCTTCTTCCTTCAAAACTAAAAGGAATAGTAACAATCCCAACCGTTAAAATGCCCATTTCTCTGGCAACTTTAGCAATTACCGGAGCTGCTCCTGTTCCTGTACCACCACCCATTCCGGCAGTTATGAAAACCATTTTAGTGTTGTTTTCTAATATCTTTTTAATATTATCAATATCTTCAATTGCTGCATTTTTACCAACTTCAGGGTTTGCTCCTGCTCCTAAACCTTCTGTTAGCGTAGTTCCCAACTGAATTTTATTTGGAATAGGACTTAATTCTAACGCTTGTGCATCTGTATTGCAAATGATGAAATCTACACCTGTAATCCCCTGATTGTACATGTGGTTTACAGCGTTGCTTCCACCGCCTCCAACGCCTATTACTTTAATAATTGATGCTTGGTCTTTTGGCAAATTGAATTTCATAATATTGAGGTTTTAGTTTATTATTCTTAATGTTATTCTTGTTATCTTTTATCTTATTTTTCGCTATCTTCTAAAAACTTATGTCCTGCATGAAGTAGTCTATCAAAAAATCCACTTTTCTTATTGTCAGAATGTCCAACAATTTCATCTCTGGTATCTTTATTTTTGTTAATTGCTTCAAATCCTTTAATCACAAGACCTACACTTGTTGCATACATAGGACTAGTAATTTCATTGGCATTATTTGGTGCTAAATGTTCATTAGGGTAGCCAATTCTTGTGTCCATTCCTGTAACATATTCCATTAATTGTGTAATATGTTTTAACTGAGCTCCACCGCCCGTAACCACTATTCCACAAATAAGTTTATTCTCATATCCTGAATTTTTTATTTCGTAATGAATATGTTCGATTATTTCTTCCATTCTGGCTTGTATAATATTTGCCAAGGTCTTAATGTAAATTTCTTTGGCTGGTCTTCCTCTTAAACCAGGAATAGAAACCTTTACTTTATCATTACTTTCACTAGCTAAAGCAGAACCAAATTTAATCTTCAGTTTTTCTGCATGGTCTTTAATAATGCTACATCCTTCTTTAATATCTTCAGTAACAATGTTACCTCCAAAAGGAATTACTGCTGTGTGCCTGATTATACCATCTTGAAAAATAGCTATATCTGTTGTTCCACCACCTATATCTACCAATGCCACTCCTGCTTCTTTTTCCTCAGCACTTAATACTGCTTCGGATGATGCTAATGGTTCTAAAATTAAATCATCAACATTTAAATTAGCTTTATGAACGCATTTATGTATATTTTTAATCGCTCCAACTAACCCTGTAATAATATGGAAGTTTGCCTCTAATCTTACTCCTGCCATCCCAATCGGATCTTTAATACCTTGCTCATTATCAACAATATATTCCTGAGGAAGAACATGAATAATTTCCTCTCCCGGCAACATTACCAACTTATACATATCATCAATTAAAGAATTGATATCTAACTGGCTGATTTCATCTTCAACGCTATGTCTAACTTTAATCCCCCTGTGTTGTAAACTTTTTATATGCTGACCGGCAATACCAACATTAACTACTTTAATGTCAACACCAGATTTTAATTCAGCCTGTTCTACTGCTAGTCTAATTGATTCAACCGTTTTGTCGATATTAGAAACCATTCCTCTAGAAACACCAATAGAATCAGATTTACCCATTCCAAGTATCTCAATTTTACCGTGTTCATTTTTTCTTCCTACTATGGCTACTATTTTGGTTGTTCCAATATCTAAACCAACAATAATTTCTGATTTTTCTTCCTCCATGTTACTAATAATTTTTTTTACAAACGATTTGGTTATTAAAACTTAAGTTAATTTCTGAATATTCATTCCAACCAGTTTTACTCAAACCTTCTCTGTAGAAATAATATAACTTATTAAGTTTTGCTTCCATATGTTCAGGTTTTCCCAATACAATTATATGATTTCCTACTTTTGGTATTAGTTCAATCTCCAATTCTTTATTAACATACACTTGTTCAATTTGCGCTTTCCAAAACTCAGAGTTATCAATAAGTTGAGCCAATTGATATAGTTCATCAATAATGGTTTTAGTTGCCAAGCTATCATCTAATTGACTTAAATTTTTCTTATAATATTGATTATAAGAAGATTTAACATTGCCATTAATAACCAACAAACGAGCTGTGTATTTTTCTGAAAGCGACATTAAATATCCATCTTCATCCATATAAAAACTTTCATTTTTATGGTTTATTACCCTTGCAATTGGTCTATTTTGTTTTACCCATGCTACAATTTTACCATCTACTGTTTTATATACTTGGGCATCTTTTATAGCAAAATTATTTTTTAAACGTTCTTCAATTGTTGTTACATCAAAGGCATATAAATATTTACTGGTATCCTGCGGATTATGGATGATTTCTTTCAACACATCTGTCTCGTCAATGAATCTATTTTCAGAATTATAATCTATATCAATAACAGGCTTAGAAAGCTGCATATACAACTTATTTTTATTGGCAAAACTTAATCCTACAATGATTAAAACCAATGCAATTATCCATAATGATATGTTTATTATTTCTTTCATTAATAATTTACTGCTTTTGCATTCAACATTGTTTTTAATGGCTGAACTAGCGTATCTATATCTCCCGCCCCAAGCGTGATCAACACTTCAGGCTGATTCGCTTTAAAATAACTTAGCACTTCTTCTTTTTGTAATAGTTTTTTATGTTGAATGGTTACTTTTTCTAATAACATTGCAGAGCTAACACCTTCTATTGGCAATTCTCTTGCAGGGTAAATATCAAGTAAAATCAACTCATCTAATAAAGACAAACTTTCGGCAAATTCATCAGCAAAATCTCTTGTTCTACTGTATAAATGCGGCTGAAAAACACCTGTAATTTTTTTATTAGGATATAACTCCTTAATAGACGAAATTGCAAAAGTTAATTCTGTTGGATGATGTGCATAATCATCTATATAAACAAGGTCGTTGGTTTTTATATGAAATTCAAACCTGCGTTTTACTCCTTTATAAGATTTTAATGCGGCTTTAATTCTTTCTCTATCTATCTTTAATAAATCTGCCACAACAAATGCTGCCAATCCATTTTCTATGTTATGAATTCCGGGTAACCCAATCACCATATTTTGAAGTACATCAGTTGGTGTTTCTACCTCAATTAAAAAATTACCGTCTTCTACTTTTTTGCTTTTCAAAGCGTAATCAGCCTTTCTTTCTATAGAGTAAGTAAGTGTATTTAGTTTATTGTTGGATTGCAGAATAGTTAAATAGGTTTGTTTGGTTATTAAGGTTCCTGTGGGATTTATCTTTTCCACAAAAGCTTTGTAAGCATTATGCATCTCATTTTTATTTTCATAAATATCTAAATGATCAGCATCTAAAGAAGTTACAATTGCAATATTAGGTTTTAAAGTAAGAAAAGACCTATCAAACTCATCTGCTTCAACAACAACAAATTTAGCATCTTCATTAAGTAACAAATTAGAGTTAAAGTTCAAACTAATTCCACCTAAAAAAGCATTACATTTTACTCCACATTCATTCAACACATGAGCTATCATAGAAGATGTTGTGGTTTTCCCATGTGTTCCCGCAACAGCAATGGTAAAATATTCTTGAGAAATTAACCCCAACACTTCTGAACGTTTATACAACTTAATTCTTGTTTGCTGTAAATAAACCCATTCCTTATTATCTTTAGGAATAGCAGGTGTGTAAACCACCAAAGTTTCTTCTTCATTGTTTTTTACCACATTTGGAATTGAAGCCTCATTTTCTTCATAATGAACAACTATTCCTTCTGCTTCTAATTCCTCTGTAAGGCTTGTTTTTGTTTTATCATAACCATAAACCTTACAGCCTTTAATTAGGAAGTACCTCGCCAAAGCACTCATACCAATACCTCCGACACCTAAAAAATAAACTGTATGGATGCTATTAATGTTCATTTAATTATTTAATCAATTTCATTACTTCATCAGCAATAATTTCAGCCGAATCGTTATAAGCCATTTTGGCAATATTTACACTTAATTTTTCTTTTTGCATTTCATCTTTTACCAATGCCAATGTTTGTTCAACCAGTTTTTCTTTAGCTTCAACATCTTTAACCAAAATAGCTGCATTTTGATTTACCAACGCCATTGCATTTTTAGTTTGATGATCTTCAGCTACATTTGGTGATGGAACAAAAACAGTTGCTTTTGCTGCAATGCACAATTCGGAAATAGAACTTGCACCTGCCCTAGAAATTACAACATCTGCCACAGCATAAGCATAATCCATTTTAGAAATAAATGCCATGGTTTTTATTCCGTTATTTTGAAAAGGTTCAACCACCAATGCTGCTTTATTTGCATACCATTTTCCTGTTTGCCAAACCAATTGAATATTTTTTTGAGCAAATTTTTCCAATCCGCTTTCTATACTTTCATTGATGGTTCTTGCTCCTAAACTTCCGCCAATTACTAAAACTGTTTGTTTTTCTTTATCTAATCCAAAAAATTCTATTCCCCTTTCTCTTTTGGCACTTAGATTTTTAATATCCTGACGAACAGGATTACCTGTTACAATAATTTTTTCTTTAGGGAAAAACCTTTCCATTTCCTGATAGGCTACACAAATTTTTTGCACCTTGGTTGCCAATAATTTATTAGTAATTCCGGGATACGAATTTTGCTCTTGAATTAATGCAGGAATACCCATTTTGGTAGCTGCTCTTAACAATGGACCACTAGCATAACCTCCTACACCTACAACTACATCTGGCTTAAATTCTCTGATAATGCTTTTAGCTTTCATCATGCTTTTAAGCAACATAATAGGAAACTTTAAATTCTGAAGCGTAAGTCTGCGTTGCAATCCCATAATTGGTAAGCCAATAATTTCATAGCCTGCTGCAGGAACTTTTTCCATTTCCATTTTGCCTTCAGCTCCAACAAATAAAATTTCAGTGTGAGGGAACTTACTTTTTATAGCATTAGCTACAGCTATAGCAGGAAAGATATGACCTCCCGTTCCTCCTCCACTAATTATAATTTTATATGTTTTCATGTATTATTGTTTGCTTTAAATTGTTAATTTTTTATCGTTAACTCTTCTGTTCTTTTACTAACACTTAATATAATTCCTATTGCTAAACAGGTAAACCATATAGAAGTCCCCCCCATACTTACCAAAGGCAATGGTTGTCCTGTTACCGGGAAAAGATTTACAGCAACCGCCATATTTATCATTGCCTGAAAAACCAAACTAAACGATAAGCCTATGGCGAGTAAAGAGCCAAAACTTGTTTCTGCTTTTTGAGCAATTTTTATCCCCCGAAAAAGCAATATCAGATAGAGCAGAATAACCCCTACTCCTCCTATTAAACTATATTCTTCTAAAATTATAGCATAGATAAAATCTGAGTAAGGATGGGGTAAAAAATTACGTTGTGTACTTCCTCCCGGACCTTTTGGTGGCCAACCTGTAGCAATAGCAATTTTAGCTTGGTCAGCCTGATAATTTCCTTCAGCAGAACCAGAAGAAAAAGATTCAATTCTCTTTACCCACGTATCTGCCCTTGGTAACAAATCGGGTTGAAACTTAGCAATTGCAAGCATAATTACTAACATAGCAACTCCAATTCCTACTAATGAAAAAATATATTTAATATTAACTCCTCCCACAAACATTACTATTAAACTGGTAACAAAAAGCATTGCTGCTGTAGAAAAGTTGGCAGGTAATATTAATCCACAAACCGCCAAAACAGGGAACATTACTTTATAAAACGACTTGGTAGATGTTTTTACAGAGTCTTGATTTTTATATAGAAAACGAGCTAAATACATAATTAAAGCCAATTTAGCTAAATCTGATGTTTGAAAAGTTTGGTTAATAACAGGAATAACTAACCACCTACTGGCTTCATTAATATTTGCTCCAGTTATTAATGTTAATAGCAACAAAGGAATAGACAAAATCAGTGCTATTTGTGATAACCGGGAATAGTATTTAAAATGAATTTGATGAGCTAACACCATCAACACAATACCTATAACTAAAATCACTACATGCTTAAAAAGATAATAAAAAGTATCACCATCTTTATACTTATAGGCAAGGGTTACTATAGAACTATATACAGCTAAAATAGATAAGATAGATAATAGCAGCACTACCAGCCATATTACCTTATCTCCTTTAATATATTTATCTACTACGTTCATTTATTTTGTTTATTCTTCGCTGATATTTGAAAAATCGATTAACGATTTATCATCGCAAAAACAAATTACATTATCTACTACTCTGTGGCTTTTTACTGCCAACTGAATACCTTCTGAAAAACTATTCACAGCAAATAAAAGCACATTCCTCTCCTGAATTTCAGGAACAAAATCATTTACCATTTTACCAACCACCAATATCTCCACCACCTTAGTTTTCAACTGTTTTTTTATCCACGAGATATTTTTTGAAAGTAGCTCATGAGTAATAATTAATGCTGTTTTATCCAATTCAATAGCTAAATTTTCTATTTCAGATGATAAAACATGATAAAATGTTTGATTGCCTATTTGCGTTAAGTTTTGCATAATAATGTAAGTTTTACAATCCTTTTACAGCGGTTTTAAATTGCCTTCCTCTGTCCTCATAGTTTTCAAACAAATCGAAACTTGCACAAGCCGGAGAAAGTAAAACAGTATCTCCTTTAGTTCCTAATCTGTAAGCCATATCTACCGCATCTTTAGCAGAAGCCGTATCAACAATAGTTGGAATAACATCTCCAAAAGCTTCATGAATTTTTTCGTTGTTAACCCCCAAACAGATAATTGCTTTTACTTTTTCTTTCACTAAATCTTTAAGCATTTCATAATCATTGCCTTTATCAACACCACCAACAATCCAAATTACATTTTCTTGAAAGCTCTCTAAAGCGTACCAAGTTGCATTTACATTAGTAGCTTTTGAATCATTTACAAATGCAATTCCATGAACCGTTAATACTGGCTCTAACCTGTGTTCTATGGTTTGAAAATCTGAAAGACTTTCTCTAATAATTTCTTTTTTTAATTCCAACACTCTTCCTGCAATGCCCGAAGCCATTGAGTTGTAAAGATTGTGTTTTCCTTGTAGTGCTAACGCTTGTAGTGTCATAGTTTGTTGTTTTTGATTTATGTTTATTATTAATTTTTCATCTTTTATATATGCTCCATTTTCCATTTCTTTCACAATACTGAAAGGATGTAACTGAGCTTTTAATTGTTTTTTTTTTAATTGTTGTTGAATAAGTTCATCATCATAGCAATAAATAAAATGGCTATTCTCATCTTGGTTTTGCGTAATTCTAAATTTAGAATCTGCATAATTTTCCAGTTGATAATCATACCTGTCTAAATGATCAGGAGTGATGTTTAACAAAACCGCCACATCTACTTTAAAATCAAACATCCCATCTAATTGAAAACTGCTTAACTCTAACACATAAACATCCTTATCATCTTGAGCCACTTGCTTGGCAAAGCTTTCTCCGATATTTCCTGCTAAGCCAACATTTAATCCTGCTTTTTTTAACATGTGATAAGTTAAGCTGGCAGTTGTTGTTTTTCCGTTACTTCCTGTAATTCCAACAATTGTAGCGTTTGTATATCTTCCTGCAAATTCAATTTCTGAAATCACATTTATACCTTTTTCCCTGAGCTTAACAATCAATTGGGCTGTATCTGGAATGCCAGGGCTTTTGATTACCTCTGTAGCTTCAAAAATTTTACTTTCAGTATGTTGATTTTCTTCCCATTCAACATCAATAGTTGAAAGAACGCTTTTATATTTATCTTGTATTTTACCTTTGTCCGACAAAAAAACCTGAAACCCTTGTTTTTTAGCTAAAATAGCTGCCCCTGTTCCGCTTTCTCCTGCTCCAAGTATGATTATTTTAGACATTTTCATTATTTATTATTAGTTTTTTCTTCGATCTTCAGTCTTCCGACTTTCCTATCTCAGTTTAAGCGTTACAAAAGTTAATAGTGCCAGCATAATTCCTATAATCCAAAACCTAGATACAATCTTGGCTTCGTGCATGTTTTTCTTTTGAAAATGATGATGAAGTGGAGCCATTAAAAACACTCTTCTTCCTTCTCCGTATTTCTTTTTGGTATATTTAAAATAACCCACCTGTATCATTACCGATAGATTTTCGATAAGGAATACACCACACAACAATGGAATTAGTAATTCTTTTCTTACCGCTAAAGAAAACACCGCTATAATTCCTCCCAATGCCAAGCTGCCAGTATCTCCCATAAAAACCTGTGCAGGATATGAATTGTACCATAAAAAGCCTACACAAGCTCCAACAAATGCAGCAATAAAGATTACCAACTCCCCAGAGTTAGGGATGTACATAATATTTAGATATTCAGCAAAAACAGTATTACCGGATACATAAGCGAAAATTGCCAATGTAACTCCTATAATTGCGGAGGTTCCTGTGGCGAGACCATCTAGACCATCAGTCATATTTGCCCCATTAGAAACAGCAGTTATAATTACAATAACTATTAACACAAACAATATCCCACCTAGTAAGTATGAATGTTTTCCTGCCCACTTCGTCAGTGATGCATAGTCGAACTCATTATTTTTAAAAAACGGAATGGTTGTTAAGGTTGATTTTACTTCTTTCCAAGTGTAATTTTCAACAACTTTAGTTTCTACATCATTTTCAATTTCGTAGCTGATGTGTGCAGGAGCGTTAACGTCCATTACTTTTTGTTTTACCACTACATCTTCATTAAAATAAAGAATAGTACCTACAATAATCCCAACACCTACTTGTCCCATTACCTTAAACTTTCCAGCTAACCCTGCTTTGTTTTTCTTAAATACTTTAATGTAATCATCAATAAAACCAATAAGCCCTAACAAAATGGTGGAAATTATCATCAAAATGATGTAAATATTATCTAGCTTAGCAAAAAGCAATGTAGGCATAAGAATAGAAGCCAAAATAATAAGCCCTCCCATAGTTGGTGTTCCTTGTTTTTTCATTTGTCCTTCTAACCCTAAATCTCTAACAATTTCTCCTACTTGTAACAACTGTAGTCTTTGAATAATTTTTTTTCCGAATATCATTGAAATAACCAAGGAAACAATAACTGCCATAGCAGCTCTAAAAGAAATATATTCAAATACTCCAGCACCTGGAAAATCAAATTTGTTTAAATAGTTAAATAAATAGTATAACATAATTAATGTGCTAATTTTTTAATGTGTGTATGTGTGAATTAGTAATATTTTCAATTTGTTTAATTATTATTCTTTGATGTTGAAATTATTTTTCCTAATACTTTCTTAATACTTAAAATGTCATCTTGCAAACCATCAGGATTAGGGTAACTTTCTGCCAATTGACATAGTTTTATCCAGTATTCTGTCTCGTAAGTTTCTTTATTTGAAATTTTTAATTTATGAATGAAATCCGCTCTACTCTCAGCACTTTGGGCTTCCCAAACATTTGCTCCTATACTCGTTCCAGATTTTAATAATTGATTAGCAACAACAAACTTTCGCTCATTCTCTAAAAACTCTGCATAACTTATTATTTTCAATGAAAAATCAATTGTCAATTCTAATATCACGTTGGTTTTTCCTTCTTTATTCATTTATTCACTCTTTAATTACATTTACTTATTCTCACATTTGCATATTTGCACATCCTCACATCAAATTTTTTTTCAATATTTCTAAATCATCAAATGGAAATTTTTCTCCGTTTATTTCTTGGTATTTTTCGTGTCCCTTTCCTGCTACCAAAATAATATCGTTGCTTTCCGCTAGCATACATGCTGTTTTAATCGCTTCTTCTCTGTTAGTAATGGACAATACTTTTTTGTAATGCTGCGGCTCAACACCAGCTTTCATGTCATTTATAATATGCTCTGGATTTTCTGTTCTTGGATTATCTGATGTAAGGATTACTTTATTAGAATACTCGCAAGCTATTTGAGCCATTAAAGGTCTTTTGGCTTTATCTCTATCACCTCCACATCCAACAACAGTAATAACTGTTTCATTATTAGTCCTAATTTCACTAATTGTTCCTAATACATTTTTGAGTGCATCAGGTGTATGAGCATAATCTACAATTCCGGAAATATTATCTTGAGATTTAATGTATTGAAACCTTCCTTCAACTGCATTTAGGTTACTAATTGCTGTTAATGTATTTAACTTATCCTGTTCTAACAATACTGCCACAGCATAAATTGACAGCAAATTGTAAACATTAAAACCTCCAATTAGTTTTGTCCACACCTCATTTTTATCAATATGAAGCATCATTCCTGAAAAGCCGCTTTCTAATATTCTGGCAGTATAATCTGCTGCACTTTTTAAAGCAAAAGTGTATGGTTTAGCTTTTGTATTTTGCAGCATGACCATACCGTTTTTATCATCTTTATTCACCAGTGCAAAAGCATTTTCCGGTAGCATATCAAAAAACATTTTTTTAGCCTTAATGTATTCATCAAATGTTTTATGATAATCTAAATGATCGTGTGTAATATTGGTAAAAACAGCACCTGAAAAAGCCACCCCTGTAACTCTGTGTTGATGAATAGCATGCGAACTGACTTCCATAAAACAATAATCACAACCTGCTTCCACCATTTTTCTTAACAACTTATTCAGCTCAACTGCATTGGGTGTTGTGTGTGTTGAAGGAATAGCTTCATTTCCGATTTTATTTACCACTGTAGAAAGCAATCCAACTTGATAGCCTAGCTGCATAAATAATTCATGCAACAAGGTAGCTGTAGTAGTTTTACCATTCGTTCCTGTAATTCCTACTAATTTGAGTTCGTTAGAAGGATTATCGTAAAAATTAGCAGCTATAATCCCTAAAGCTGCTGCACTGTTTTTTACTCTTACATAAGTAATCCCATCATGCAATTGCTCAGGAAATTGCTCACAAACAATGGCTACAGCTCCTTTTTCAATAGTCTGATTAATATATTGATGTCCATCCGTAGCAGTTCCTACTACAGCAACAAACAGACTAGCATCTTCCACTTCTCTAGAGTCAAAACAAATTTTATCAATAGCAATATTGGTATTGCCAACTAATTCCTCAATCCCTGTTTTGTATAATATGTCTTTTAAAAGTTTATTCATTATTTATTCTAATTCTAAAAATATTCTGTTTCCTTTCACTAGTTTTTCTCCCGGTGCTATAGATTGTTTTTTAACCACGCCTTTTCCTTTAAAAAACACGCTTAATCCTTGATTTTCTAAAATGTATAAGGCATCTTTTATGCTCATACCGGTTACATCAGCAACATAAATTGGAGATACTTTTCTAGCAGTTATATGAGCAGCAGCTACATCAGTATTTACTTTTGCCCATTCTGTAACTTCATTTCCTTGATTGGTTTTTAGTCCAAATTCTTCATAAACTTTTTTCAAATCGGGGTAATAACCATCTTTAGCATAAGGGATTCTAGATTTCGCCTGATTTTCTTTTTTATGAATTTCTTTATGAATTCCTATACTAGTAGCATAAACTTTATCGGCAACTTCTTTAAATATTGGTCCGGCAACTAAATTTCCATAATACACTCCTTTAGATGGAGCATTAACTACAACTATACAAGTGTATTTAGGATTATCAGCTGGAAAATAGCCTACAAATGATGCCTGATGACTAACTTTAATGTCTTTCTTATATTTATACCCTAATTTTTTGTTGGCAATTTGTGCTGTACCTGTTTTTCCGGCAATCTTATATACATCATTTTTTAAATTAGTTGCTGTACCTTCTTGCACTACTCCCTCCAACATTTCTTTAACCATTTTAATAGTTTTTTCTGAACAGATAGAAGGATTTAACACTTCCGTTTCTATCTTTCTAACTAACTTTCCTCTGTGTCTGATTTCTTTTACAAACTTTGGTTTTACCATTTTACCATTGTTAGCCACTGCATTGTAAAAAGTTAAAATGTTTAAAGGCGTTAATTCAACCTCATAACCAATAGACATCCATGGCAAGGTAATTCCTGACCAACTTTTATCAGATGTATTTTTAATGTATGGCGTTCCTTCTCCGGAAATTTCAATACCCAATTTCTTATTCACATACATTTTGTTCAACCTATCAATAAATTTTTGTGGGTCTTTAGCATAAACTCTGTTTATTTCTTTAGAAATGGCCACATTAGATGATTTTATAAAAGACTCTTTAATAGAAATTTTACCATAACCTCCTTTATGAGAATCTCTCATTACTGCATCATAAAATTTGGTAGTTCCATTCTCAGTATCTACCATATCATCTAACTCAAGAAAACCATCTTCAAAAGCAGCCATTAATGAAGCTAATTTAAATGTTGAACCAGGCTCTGTTGCAGCTCCAACAACAAAATTGTAAGATTCATAATAAGTACTGTCTTTAGTTCTTTGCAAGTTTGCAATAGCTTTAATTTCACCTGTAGCTACTTCCATTACTGCCACACAACCGTATCCTGCATGATGAAGCTTTAATTGTTTCATCAATGCATTTTCGGCAACATCCTGAATATTCACATCAATTGTAGAATAGACATCACTTCCATCAACTGGCTCAATTTCATTTTCATCACTAATAGGCATCCAAACACCTCCGGCAATTTTTTGCTCTAATCTTTTTCCGTTTATTCCTCTTAGCTCTTTACTATAAGCTCCTTCTATACCTACCGGTTGAATTCCTTCTCTATCATAACCAATGGTTCTTGCGGCCAAAATATTAAATGGCTTAACTCTTTTGTTTTGTTGCGTATAAATGAAGCCTCCTTTATATTTCCCTTTGCGAAAAATAGGAAACTCTTCCATTTGTTTAAGTTCAGTAAACTTTACATTTCTTCTTATTAAATGATACCTTGCCCCTTTCTTTCTGGCAGCAATAAGTTCTGCTACATACTGTTTTTTTGACCTTTCAGGAAATAAGTTAGAGAGTTCAATAGCTAATGAATCTACATTTTGGTAAAAGAAATCATCTGTAATGGATGGCGTATTCGCATCGAAACGAACTTCATATTTAGGAACTGAAGTTGCTAATAAACTTCCATCGGCAGCATAAATATTACCCCTTACTGCTTCAATATTATTATATTCTATAGTAAGATTTTCTGCTTTTTCTTTCCAATGAGCACCTTCAACAACTTGAATATTAACTGTCTGACCTACAATTACGAGGGCAAACAAACAGACAAAGAAATAAACGATATAAACACGAGATAATATGGCTTTTCTGTCTGTATTCATTTAATACTTTCTATTTCTTTTTTTGACAACTTAATTTTTGTTGGCGGAACAATAGACTCCATCACACCAAATGCTTCAGTCTTTTCAGCTACCTGAGACTGCTTACTTTCATAATTTAAATCTGATTTTATAGTAATGTATTCCGAGCGCAATTCTTTTAAGTCATCATTTACATGATCTAATTCTCTCACCAATTTTTCGGCATTATATCCATTGGCGATGTACAGAATTCCCAATAAAGTCAAGTAAAAAACAAAAGGAAGCGAATTCACCACATTTTCTTTTGCCAAGAAATTGCCCGAAATAAGCGATACAAAAAAGTTAGGACTAGAAGGCTTTTTCTCCCTCTCCTGCTTTTCAGTTCTTTCTTTTTGTTTAAACTTGTTCATTTTTTGGTTAATCGTTATTTGTTATTTAATTTCTAATCTCTATTTTCCAATCTTTCTGCTATTCTTAATTTGGCACTTCTTGCTCTGTTGTTCTGCTGCAACTCCTCTTCTGTTGCTACAATTGGCTTTCTATTTACTGCTTTAAACTTCAACAATGGGTTCCCATAAAAATCTTTCTCCAACTCCCCATCAATTTTTCCATTCTTTATAAAGTTCTTCACCATTCTATCTTCTAATGAGTGATAAGTTATTACCACTAACCGCCCTCCTGGTTTTATCACTTCATAACATTGTTCTAACAGCGATCTTAAAGCCCCCATCTCATCATTAACTTCTATTCGCAATGCCTGAAAAACCTGAGCTAAATATTTATTTCTCATTTTTCCCGGCACACATGCTTGAGCCACATCACACAGCTCTTGTGTTGTATTTATTTCTACCAACGTCCTTGCTTTAATTATTTCCTGAACCAACTTCCAAGCATTCTTTATCTCTCCATACGCCCTGAAAATTCTCAACAAATTTTCGTCATCATACTCATTCACCACTTGCTTAGCAGTAAGTTTTGTATTCACGTTCATTCGCATGTCCAATGGACCATCAAAGCGAATGGAAAAGCCCCTTTCACCTTCATCAAACTGATGTGAAGACACCCCCAAATCAGCCAACACCGCATCAACAGGGATGGCATTATACATTTTTAAGTAATTTTTCAAATAACGAAAATTGTGTCTTACCAAAACAAAGCGTTCATCCTCCAAATTATTCTTTACCGCATCTTCATCCTGATCAAAACCATATAATTTGCCTTTATCACTTAATCTTTTAATAATCTCTCTTGAGTGACCACCTCCACCAAACGTAACATCCACCACCACATCATCACCTTTCAAGTTCAAACCATCAACTGACGCTTTAAGCAAAACAGGATCATGATAATTCGTCATGCTGCCCGTTGTTTTTAGAACCTCCCATTACCTCTTCAGCTAAGCTGGAGAAATCATCTGGTTCATCAGTTAATAAATTATTATAAGTTGTTGCATCCCAAACCTCTATTCTATTAGAATAGGCAAACAACACTACTTCCTTTACCACCCCTGCATAACCCAACATTTGTTTGGGAAACAAAATTCTTCCGGTTGCATCAACAGTTAATTCTGATGCACCTCTATAGAAATACCGAATAAAATCTCGGTTCTTTTTAACATACTGATTTAGCTTGTTTACCTCAGCACTAATTCCTTCCCACTCATTTTTTGGATACAACACCAAACACTTTTCAAAACCTCGATTTAGGACAAACTTCTCCTGAGCAGCCGGGTCCAGCTGCTTTCTCAGACCCGAAGGAAGCATTAACCTTCCTTTCGTATCTAGCTTACACTCAAATTCTCCAATGAAATTTGCCATACAATAGACTTTATTTCAAGCTTTTAATTTTTAAAATGTAAATATAGTCACTTTTTTACCACTTTCTACCACTTTCTACCACTTTGTTGATAACTTTTAGTTTTTTAAACCCACTTTTAGCACTACAAAAACATACAAACGATTGATTTTCAATATATTTTAATGTTGATAAAAAGTGGGAGAAAATGCACTCTTAAATTCTATTTCTGAAGACTATTTAAGTTTATCCGAATTAAGCTAAGTTTGTCTGATTTAAATTAAATTTGCGGCATGAAAATTAAATCAGCAGAATTTGTAATTAGCAATACCAAACTAGACTTATGTCCGGCTCCAAACATGCCTGAATACGCTTTTATAGGAAGGTCTAATGTGGGGAAATCTTCCTTAATAAATTACCTTACCAACAACAAAAAACTTTCTAAAATCTCTCAAACTCCAGGAAAGACACAACTTATCAATCACTTTTTAATTAATGACAATTGGTATTTAGTTGATTTACCGGGGTATGGTTATGCTAAAACATCACAAAAAAACAGGCTGAAATGGCAAGGTTTTATTTCTGAATACATCTTAACCAGAGAGAATTTGTTAAACCTTTTTGTCTTAATAGATTCTAGACTTCCTCCACAAAAAATCGATCTCGATTTTATGGAATGGCTCGGTGAAAAACAAGTTCCTTTTGCTATTGTTTTTACAAAAATTGATAAAATAAGCAGCTCGGTATTGAATAAAAACTTATTGTATTATAAAAAAGAAATGCTGAAATACTGGGCAACCATGCCTCCTTCGTTTACTTCTTCTTCAGAAAGCAAAATAGGCGGAGAAAAGATTTTAAATTATATTGAAGAGATTAATTCTACTTGGAGTTAAAAGTACTTATGAGTGCCTTGAGTATTTAGGAGTACTTAGAAATTTTGATGTGTGAATTAGAAACCTCAAACATCAAACGTTTAACTTTATTTAAACAACAAATGAAACTGATAACAAAATATTTTACCCATTTAAGTGAAGAGCAATTAGCACATTTTGCTATGCTGGCTCCGCTGTACAAAGATTGGAATGCTCAGATTAATGTGATTTCCAGAAAAGATATTGATGAGCTTTATCTTAAACATGTGTTACACTCTTTAGCGATTGCTAAGGTAGTAGATTTTAAAGACGGTACAAAAATTTTGGATGTAGGTACAGGCGGTGGTTTTCCGGGAATCCCATTGGCTATTTTATACCCAAACTGCCAATTTGTGTTGGTAGATTCTATTGGTAAAAAAATTAAAGTGGTAAACGAAATTGCAGACAGATTAGGCTTAACCAACATAAAAGCTTACCACCAAAGAGCTGAAGATGTTAGCGGACAATTCGATTTTATAGTTACCAGAGCAGTAACCCGTATTGCAAAATTTTTACCATGGGTAAAAGGCAAACTCTTGCCTAATGGCGAACATGAACTTAAAAATGGTATTTTATTTTTAAAAGGTGGCGATTTAGCTGAGGAAATTGAAGAAAGCAACAAAAAAGTAGAAATCTTTCCTATCTCCCACTTTTTTGATGAAGAATTTTTTGAAACCAAAGTAGTGGCTTATACTAGAGTGAAGTGAGTACAACAAATTTTGCTAACTTAGAAAAATTACTTCTGATAGATAAAATCTAAAAGAATAAAAAAAACGCATCAAATACTTTGCTTAGAGAAGATTAGATCTTGATTATTGGATTTTCCAGAGAGGATTCCTGTTCGATTAAATATTTTGATGTTTTTGGGATAAACTTTTCTAGTCTTTCTCTATCAAATCTCGTTATGAATTTGATTTCCCAATGAAACTTTTCAACCTCGGTCATATTCTCAGGGTGGGGAACATTCCATTTGGTTAATGGTTTTCCATTTTTCTCAATAAAATCCTGTATTGCTTTTCTTATCCTAATGTTATCGTTCGAATTGATTAGGTCATAGTATGCTAGAAAAAAATTACCTAACTTTTCAATAAAATGTGTTGTATTGAAATTTAACCGATCATCCAAGACACATTCTTTGAAATATTCTAAATGGTCATTATAATCTTCATTTTCAAAGTTTGGAACTTGATTTTTCTCGAATACTTTCTTTAGGTTCTTTTTCATTATATCTAAATGATAAAGACTATGTTTTGAATAGTTAGCTTGAAACCTAATTAACTCCGCAAACGAAATCTCAAAATCAATTTCATAAGGAGAAATATAGTACCTATAATATCTGTTTTTAAAAAAATATTCTTGTAACTTCTTTCCTTCCTTAAAGAAGTTATCAAAAGACTCATTACCCTTGAATTTTTCTGCCAAGTCGATTATTAAAGTAAATACCGAAACTTGCTTGTCATTATTAAAGGGAGAATTAAAGGTTGTATTTAGGTATTCATTCAGATGTATAAAAAACAGATTATGATGTTCCTCAGAGTGTAAATATGCAATTTCCTCACCACTGATTTCATATAAAACTGGACTGATTAAAGTAAGTGCAATACTGTTGTGCTGATTGATTAAAAATCTGTAGTCCATTAGTTTCAATTCAAAAGTTTAAACAACCTCCAACCTCATCTATCTCTTTCATCAATCTATCTATTCCTAAAAATTCAAAACTTTCAGAAAAGCTCCACTACTCCACTGATTTAGAATAAATCAAGTTACTTTGATTTTGGAGGTTAACTAATTCCACGTAAAAATCTCGTTCTTTCATTTTTCCGGTGGCTACATGCTCCAAAATACTGGTAGATATTAACACCACATCTACAATTTGGAATTGAGGAATAGACCCTTTATAGATTACTTTGTATTCTTCTTGTTTTATAGCATTTTTGGCATTGTCCTCAGCTGTCCAATTGCCTTGAGTGGTTTTAGCTTCATACAAAGACAAATAAATATTGTTTTTAGCATTGGTCAAATCTCTGTCGGGCTGAACTTCCATATCTAAGAAAGATTTTTTAAAATTATCATAGCCATCATCAGAAAAAACATAATGTTCTGCTAAATTTATCGTATCGCTAACCATAAAAAACTTTGCTGTTAAATTTCCTCCTTTCAAGGTATCAGGAATATAAATTTTAAGCGGATGATAACCTACATAAGTAAAGTTAATGGTGTCATTTGGAAAAACATCTATGCTGAAATTTCCATTTTGGTTAGTAGAAAATCCTTTTTTGTTATTAATGGTAGCATTAACCCCTTTTAGCGGAATAGAAAAACTGTCAGAATCAAAAATAATCCCTTTAAAATGTATCGGTTTTACTGTTTTTGTAGTGTCTTGTGCTATTGCTAATTGAACCAACAATCCGATAAATGCGAATAATGTAATCAGTTTTTTCATGTCTACTAAAGTTTGTTCTTTCACGCAAAGTTAGTTATTTATTTGAGGCTGAAAGATTTTATACATTAGTATTTAGGACATCAATGTTACTTAAATTAAAAAGGCTGGAAATTATTCCAGCCTTTTTAATAATTATTTTAATAACTATTTAGTTCTTAATAAATCGAGTATGTAATAATTTATCTTTTAAGACGATTTGCATAGTATATATTCCTTCAGTTAAGTTAGATACATCAATTTTATCAGTACTTATTAATTTAACATGTTGTACTTTACCTGTTATATCGTAAATAATTATTTTTTCTATCTCATCCATTACATTTATATTAAGAACGTTAGTTGTTGGGTTAGGGTAAACAGATAATTCATCATTATTACCAACCATCATATCAATACCTGTAGAGCCTGTTAGTTCTGCATAATAACCAAACAATCCAGCTGAAGCACCATAACTAGTTGTGGGAACAGAAATAGAATATAAAGCAGACATATTTGGGTTAACATTTGCATCAAGAGTCCAATTACTACCACCATCAGTTGTTTTAATGATTTTACCTGTTAAGATACATGCATATCCTAAATTAGCATTAACAAAGCTTAATTCTTGAACAGATGATGTTCCTGCTGGATTAGTAACTTGTGTCCAATTTTGTCCTGCATCAGATGTTTTTATAAGTAAACCATTAACATCACACCCAATTACTCCATTATTCGCATCTGTAAAGACAATAGTATTGAAATAATTATTATAAATTCCTGTAACTAAAGAATCCCAAGTAGCTCCTCCATCAACTGTTTTATAAACTTTCCCTATTCCTCCTCCCGTATCATCACCACCGGCAACATAACCAGTATTAGCATCTGTAAAAAACACTGATTTTAATCGTTGAAAATATGATGGCATTGTAAGTGGAGTCCAGTTAGCACCACCATCTGTAGTTTTTAACACCATCATTTCATAATAACCTCCGGCAATATATCCAATATTCTGATCAACAAAATAAACCGACATAAAAGCTTCAGGTGTACTAGTATTAGGATTAATAAAAGTTTGGGAAGTCCAGTTATTGCCACCATCAGTTGTTTTGGCTATTAACCCACCTGCTCCAACTGCAAATCCTAAGTTCGAGTTAACAAAATAAAAATCATTAACTGTTTTTCCTGCAACACTAAAAACATCTGTCCAAGAAGATCCGCCATTCGTTGTTTTACTTATTTTCCCGTTTCCTCCTATAAGCGCAGTTATCCCTCCCATAAATCCTATGTTATTATCAATAAAATGTATGTCATCTACGTAATAATATCCTGCTACAGGACTAGAGTTTACTGCCCATTGTGCAAATGTTAATGATGTTGATAAAGTTAATAGTAGTGATAAAAAGTAATTTGTTTTCATAATTTTAAATTTAAATTGTTATTTATTATTTTAATTAATAATCTAATGGTACTCTTACTCCAAAACTAAATTCAAAAGGAAAAAAAATAGACGATCCTCCATCCCCTGCTGCGGAATTACCCGGTGGAGTAACAGTCATTTTTATTGTTGCGTGAGTATATAAATATACTTCTTTTATCTTTTTTTCTACACCTAATCCAACCCCGCCTGTAACTAATGTCTCCGACAAGTTTGATTCAACAAAGCTTTCTTCTCGCTCTTTACTCACTCCAAACAATACATGTCGGTAATATCTTGCTTCACCGACAGGCCCTTCTAATCTTCTGGTAATAGGCATGTAATAATAACCAATATCTACCAACCCATAAAAGCCAAAATCCTCATCATAAGCACCTATAAAATAATTTTTAACACCTATAAATAATTTATACGACTTTAAAGAATAGGTAGATAATGCCTCTGCTTGTCCTTTTTCTAAAACAGCTGTGTCTGCTAAAACAGTTCGTGATCCACTTGCTTTTGCTGCATAGGCAAATCCAAAATACAACATATTTTTTTCTGCCTTAAGAGACAACCCAAAATTACCATATCCATCTTTTACTAATAAATTTAAATAAGTAACAGATGTACCTACACTCCATTGAGCAAATGAAGCTTTAGTAGTTATTAAACATAAAACAAAAACTATTAAGTGAAATCTATATTTTTTCATACTATTCTATTATTATTTAGTAACTATCATTCTACCTGTAACGGAAGAGTTAGGTGTAACTGTCATTGAATTAAAGTTCACACTACACCATTCTGCAATCCAATGTGTTGATGTTTCAGTAACATATAGTTCTCCACTTGTTGATCTGAAAGGACATATTGAACAAACAGAGGGAGTCATAGCAATATTTGCTTGAGAAGCAGACAAAGAAGCATTATCCACTAATGCGTACACTCCAGCACTAATTACAGCACCAAACCTTATATTTATATCTCCTCCCTGAGGAAAACCAGAGACAGTTCCATTCATTTCTTTAGAATCACCTGACAAAACTACTGTTGGATTTACAGTAGAATTTGGAAAAACATTTGGAGAACACTCCACCTGATTATCAGTAAGATTACTTGAACATGGAGAAGGGTAATTTGTGGTAGCAACAGTAGCTTCCTCTTCAGTTGTAGGTGCTACATTATTTTCTTCTTTACTACAACTAACTAACATCATTAACCCTAAAATTAATATTATTGTGTTTGAATTTTTTTTCATGATACTGAATATTATTTATTAATTTAAATACTTAAAAAATCTTAATTGATACTCTTTGTCCCAATCTTTTTGAGCAGAAGAAGAATTGATTTCGGAATTATAGACATATCCTTTATGATCAATTAAAGCTAATAAATGAAACAACGAAGTTCTAACATTCAACAAAAACACATATTCCTCTTTATTTAATATTGCTTTATTATAAGTAGCTCTATCCACAACTTCTACTTTTCCTGTATATTTTGCTTTTAAATCTTTTAAGGGAGCTTTTAAATCATCCTCACAAATTAATACAGTTTTTCTTTTAATGCTTTTTGATTTTATTTTTGCTCTCATAGCAGGATACCAGTTGCTATAACCACCTGTTGAAATTAAATATTGAAGTGTTGATATATTTAATAAGATTACACTTTCTAAATCTTCACCCTCTAAATCTTCTAGTTTAGAAACTATATAAGTTGTTATATCTTTTTTTCTATCGTAACTTTTTTCTTTCCTATATTTATTTGTTATACCTAAAAAAGGAGTATTTTTTAGTTCCCATTTATGAGCTAAAAAAGTCCCTTTAAAATATCCTAAAAGAAGTACATCCTGTTTGTCTTCATAAGAGCTTAATTCTTTTTCGGTTATAAATTCGTATTTCGTAGCTTGCCAATTCTCTGTAACAACCTTCTTTAATACTTCACCTATTTTATCATCAGTTATTACTACTTTTAGAGTCCCTTTCTTTAATAAGTCCACACTTTTATCAGTATGTACAAACAATGCTTGACTATAAATAAATATACTTGAAATAATTAATACTGTTAATAATGTTGCTTTTTTCATGTTTTGATTAATAAAATTAATAATTACTATTTTTTATTTTTCAAAACTATATGAATCGAGAGTATTATCGTTCACCCGAATGGGTGAAATAGGGATTTATTTTACAAATCATTAAGTTTATTTACTGCTTGAGTCCTATTTTTCACATCTAACTTTTCGTAAATATTTAATAAATGTGTTTTAACAGTATTAATTGACACAAATAATGCATCTGCTATTTCTTTATTAGTTTTTCCTTTAGATAACTCTTCAAAAACCTCTATTTCTCTTTCAGACAAAGGGGTTGATAAAAATGAATTAATATTATTAATTATTTCAATTACATCCGATTTATTATCATCAACAATCTTGGTATTAATATTTGCTCTAAGCACATCAATTTCTTTCATATATACTTCTATCTGATGTTGAGCTTTAAGAGCTGCTGCTCTTTTTTGTTGTTTATAATTTTTAAACCATAATAAACTAACTGTAACAAGTAAAACAAAAAAGGTTATTAAGCCATATAAAGTATAATTCTTTATTTTTTTATCTTTTTCTAAAATTTCAATATTTTTTTTCTGAAGCTCTATTTCTTGTTCTTTTTTTTCTATTTTGTATTTAAAATCTTTCTGCATAAGAATCTTTTTGGTTTCTTTATTTTCTATACTATCTTTTAATGTAACGTATAATTCATACATTTTTAGACTCTTTTTATAATCCCCTTCATGTTTATGAATTTTACTTAAAATTACTGCTGAATTCATAATAGATTTTGGTGATTGAATATCATTTGCAATAGTAAAACTTTGTTCTTCATGTCTTTTTGAAATTTTGAGATTACCTCGTTGAAAATAAACAACCCCTAACCTATGAAGAGAGTGTGCTATTCCTACTTTATAAAATATTTTTTCAGAGAGCCTCAATCCTCTATTATAATATTCTAATGCACTATCATAACTTCCCCTTGTTGCATAAATATCTCCTATTATTAATAAAGTCCCTATAACCTTTTTCTTATCATTTATTTCCTCAAACTTTAATAAGCTTTCTTCAAAAATTTCAAGAGACCTTTCTACTTTTCCTTGTTTTTTATATATTAGTCCAATATTCCCTAATGTATTAGCAACTCCAAATTTATCACCAACTTCAGTTCTCATCTCTAAACTCTTTGTGAAATACATTAAAGCTTCATTAAAATTTCCTTGTGTATAATGAACAAATCCTACATTATTAAAAGAAAGAGCAATATCTTTTTTATTTCCTGATTTTTCCCTGATTTTTAGACTCTCATAATAACACTCTAATGCTTTAATTGTATTTCCTTGTTGTCGAAATATAGAACCAAGATTATTCAAAGTAGTTGCAAGCCCTTCAAAATCATTAAGTTTCCTTCTAATCATTAAAGCTCTGTTATGATATTCTATTGCTTTATTTAACTCTCCAAAATCATGATAAGAAACTGCTAAATTATTTAATGAATTAGATATTCCTGCTTTATCATTAATACTTTTACGAATTTTAAGTGATGTTTTATAATGATTAATTGCCTTTTTTACTTCTCCATTATTATCTGCAATAACTCCATCATTATTAATTGCAGTAGCTAAAAACTTCAGATAAACATGCTTTAGATTTTTACTTGATTTTTTGGAAAGCCCATTATATATTAATTGCTTTAATAATTGATTATACTTAATCCATTTCACACTCACCATCTCTTCCGTTATCAAAACTACTGCATTAAGTTTATTTGTATCATGTTCTGCATTATGATAAATATTAAGTGTAGAATCTAATAATAATCTATCTGATTGAGATAGTTCCTCTAAATTTAAAGAGTCAATCAAATAATAACTTTTATCAGCATAGTTTTGAGAAAAGCAATTGACAACCCCTAAAAAAATAAATAAAATTAAAAAACAAACATTCTTCATCATTTCGCAATAATAGGCACTTTTTTTTTTAAAACTCATTAACCTATTTAAATAAAAATAACCATTAAACTTTACGGTCAATAACCAAATCACTATACAACAAAACTTCCCAACTTCTAAATACTTATAAGTACTCTAACTCCTAAGTACTAAATATATCCCAATACCTTATAGGTAATAAATCCCACCCATTCGTGAAAAAGCGTTTCCCACTTAGCAATGGTATAAGTATCGGGTAAAAACAGGTGGTCGAAAATAAACTTTCTTTTTCCGGCATAATGATCTACACTAAAAGGAGTAACAGTAATACCTACTTTGTGAAAGCAACGTTTGGCTCGTGGCATGTGATAACCTGATGTTACTAATAAATACTTTCCTTCAGGAAAATCTTTATTTAAAATTTTAGCAGCATTTACGGCATTTTCCCGAGTATTCTTCGATTCTTTTTCAATAATTATATCTTCCATTGACACACCAATTTTAGCTAAAAACCCCGCCATTATTACACCTTCTTTTTCATCAGGATTGGCGATACTTCCTGAACCTCCCACCAACATAATTTTTTTTGCTTTTCCTGTTTTATACAACTTCAACCCATGTAAAAACCGGTCAGTTGATGCATGAAAACCTTCCAATCCGTTTTGCTCATCAAAAGAGGTAAAACCACCCAATACAACAACAACATCATAGGTTTCTGAAATTTCATCATACGTTGGGTTTCGCTCTTCATACCAACGAAAAGCTTCATCATTTATAAACGGATTGGCAAAAAAATAAAGCACTGAACAGGCTACTATTATTAAGGTTTTCTTACGCTTAGCAGACTTAGTTAATAGTACCCAAAGCAATAACCCAATCGCCCAAATTAATGGTGAAATTAAAAAGTGTAGTATTTTAGATAGGATGAAAAACATCTTTAGTTCAAGATTTCAAGTTTGAGGTTATTTATAATTTTCATATTGTTACATTTATTTAGCTCTGCTTGGATTTTCTTTTATAAAAGCTTTCCATCCTGTATATCCTTTTTCACCAACAGGTTTTCCCATCTGAAAATAATGACAAACTGCTACTGCCAATCCATCGGAAGCATCTAAATGTGTAGGTATTGTTTTTATTTTTAGCAAAGAAACTAACATCCCGGCAACTTGCTCTTTAGAAGCTGTTCCTTTACCAGTAATAGATTGCTTAATTTTTTTTGGCGAATATTCTGTTACCGGAATTTCTCTTGACAAAGCCACTGCAATAGAAATACCTTGTGCTCTACCCAATTTCAACATCGATTGCGGATTTTTACCCATAAATGGAGCCTCAATAGCAACTTCATCGGGTTTATATTCTTCTATAAGATAATTAGTTCGCTCAAAAATCTTCTTCAACTTCATAAAATGCGTATCAATTTTAGTTAAATTGATAGAACCCATTGCCAATAAACTCATTTTGTTATTTTTGATGTGAATTACGCCATAACCCATAATTGTGGTTCCGGGGTCTATTCCTAATATTATCTTATCTTTAACCAATTTTTGCTAACTGTTTTGAATTCACATAAAAAATCATACAAATATATCAATTTACTTGCTAGGATAATTATTGGCATTGTAGCACTTATTTACATTTATTTCCGATTAAAAGATGATATTGACACACACCTTTCCTCACTTTCTGTTTTAACTACCGAAAATTATATTTTACTACTTATTGCTTTGTTATTAATGCCTGTAAATTGGGGGATAGAAGCTTTCAAATGGAAATTTGTTATCCGAAAGTTTGAAAATGTTCCTTTTATAAAAGCTTTAAAACATGTGTTTGCAAGCATCACTATTGGATTAACAACTCCCAACAGAATTGGTGAAATTCCCGCCAGAGTTTATTTACTCGATAATAAAACTCACTTAACCGGCTTAATTGGCGTTACTTTTTTAGCTTCTTTTAGTCAGGTTATTATCACTTTTTTGGGAGGATTTGTTGCTATATTTTTTCTAAAAGAAAATATCTTATTTAAAAATTATTTTACTTTATGGATGATAGTAGGAAGCTTCGTAACGGCTTTATTATTTCTCGTTTATTTTTACTCCAAACCTATATTGACAGTCATCCAAAAAATACCCTTTTTAAATAAAAAAAAGTGGCTGGAAAAATTCCGTTTTTTAAGTACTCAAGAAAAAAGTATGGTGTTATTTATTAGTTTAGTTAGGTATCTTGTATTTGTAGTTCAATTTTACATAGTGTTAAGAGCTTTTCACATACCAATAAATGACATTGCGACAATCAATTTAATTCCTTTGTTTTTTGTAATCAGCTCTTTTATACCCACATTTATTATTTCCGAAATTGCCGTAAGAGGCTCTGTTGCTTTAGTTGTTTTCAGCTCAGTTTCTACCGATAGTTTATTAATTATTAGTGCTGCTGTAAGTTTGTGGATAATTAATGTAGCTTTGCCTTCAATTATAGGAATTAGCGGATTAAAACAACTCAAATTTTAGCTTGCAAAATTTAATTTTATATCTGATTGTCTTTATTTCTACCATTTACTTTTTGTCGATGGTTTATATAATTGTAGGATGGTTAAAGCAGCTAAAAAAAATAGTCTTTCAGCAGGAAAATAAGCTAGAAAATAACATTTCTGTAGTGATAGCTTTTAGAAATGAGAGCAATAATATTATTGCTTGTCTTTCTGCTTTAGAAAAACAACTTTACGGCAATAATTTATTTGAAGTTGTTTTAATAAATGACCATTCTGAAGACAATAGTGTTGAACAAATTGAAGGGTACCAAGAAAAAAGCAAATTAAACATTCAACTACTTCACTTAAGTTCCGAACATGGTAAAAAAGCGGCTTTAAAACTTGGAATTGAAAATGCTAACTATTGCATTATAGCTTCTACAGATGCCGATTGTGAAGTACCTGTAAATTGGCTTTCATACATTAATCAATCATTTAATAATAATAATAATAATGAAACAGCCATGTTGCTTGGTCCAGTAGGTTTTAAGGAACAAACTTCTAATAATTTATTGTTAGATGGTTTTCAAGAATTAGATTTTTTAGCCATGCAAGCCCTTACTTTTGGAGCTTTAGGAAATAATCTCCCTATTTTAAACAACGGAGCCAATATTGCTTACAGAAAAGTAATTTTTGAAAATGTTAACGGATTTGATAAGCACAAAACACCTTCTGGTGATGACGTTTTTCTATTGGAAAAATTTATCAGCCAACAACAAGTAGTTAATGGTATTCTGGATAAAAAATTCATTGTAAAAACAGATAAAACCACAACATTTTCAGCTTTTTTACAACAAAGATTAAGATGGGCATCGAAAGCAAAAAAATACAAAAACAGCAATTTAATATATTTTAGTTCAATAGTTTACCTTTCTAACCTTATTCAACTTTTAATCTATGCTGAAATATTGTTGGTCGATAGTTTTTGGGTTGTTGGTATAATCTTACTCACTTCTAAATGGCTTATTGATTTTATATTACTATATTTGGCTGCAAACTTTTTTAATAAGAAAAAGCATCTTGTTCTTTTTGTTTTTGTAGTGCTTATTTATCCTATATATATTGTGTTTATAGGATTGTTGGCATTAATTACAGATTTCAAATGGAAAGGAAGAAAGTATCATGAATAACAAAAAAAACATCATTAAATCGAAGTCATTGAGCAAAATGGCTTGGCAGAGACTAAAAAGAAACAAGCTTTCCGTTTTTGGTATGTTTATTATTTTTGTTGCAGTTATGATTGCTATTTTAGGCCCTTTGGCTCGTCCTGATAATACTCCTAAAGCAAACGATCAAACGTTAGAATTAACCACAAAAAAACCTGGTTTTAGCATAGATTTATTAAGAATAAAGAAAAATAGAAAGGCAATCAACCAATCTTGGTGGTCTAAATTTTCGGAAGGAATAGAAAATGTATATCAAGTAATTCCTGTTTATGATTATAGTTTTGAAGGAGCTAAAATTGTCGTAGAAAAATATACTGGAGGGGATGTTAATAATGGTCCTATTGTAAAATTTGATTTGGCTGATGTAGTTTTTTCTTTAGAAAACTCTCAAATAAATGAAATTAATGGTTCTCTGGAGTTTTATACACATGAAGAAGGTAAAAAAACGATGACAATTGAAGAACTTCAAAATGAAATTAAATCGAAAAATATTATTAGAAAAACTTATTATTTAGGAACGGACAAATATGGCAGAGACTTACTAAGTAGATTAATGGCAGGAACATGGATTTCACTTTCTGTAGGATTTATTTCTGTTTTTATCTCATTAGTAATTGGAATTACATTTGGCGCCATTGGCGGTTATTTTAGAGGATGGGTGGATGATGTTATTATATGGATTATTAATGTGGTTTGGTCCATCCCTACACTATTATTAGTTATTGCAATAACATTAGCACTTGGCAAAGGGCACTGGCAAGTTTTTATAGCTGTTGGTTTAACCATGTGGGTAGAAGTAGCTCGTGTGGTACGTGGGCAAGTACTTAGTTTAAGGGAGAAAGAATTTGTTGAAGCAGGAAGAGCCCTAGGTTTTACTAACTTTAGAATTATTTCGGGACATATCATTCCAAATGTCTTAGGACCCGTAATTGTTATTTCTGCTATTAATTTTGCAGCTGCTATTTTAGTTGAGGCCGGGTTAAGTTTTATTGGTATTGGTGCTCAACCACCTCAAGCTACTTGGGGAAAAATCATTGCTGAACATAAAGGATACATTATAACAGGAAATGCTTACTTAGCAGCCTTCCCTGGAATTGCCATTGTACTAATGGTACTAGCATTTATTTTAGTTGGAAACGGTTTAAGAGATGCTCTGGATTCCAAAACAGTAGATGATTTACCTGTGGTTTAATTTTTGTATCTTTTTTTTCATAACTTTGTTTAACCAATTAATAACTTACTTGTTATGAAAACATTAAAATCTATTTTAATCTTAATCATTAGTATACCATTCTTATTTAATTCTTGTAAGAAAGATGAAAAACAAGAGCCTACAAAACCCGACATGAGTACCAACTCTACTACTGACAATTGGATGGCAGAAAGTATGTTTGAGGATGTTAGAAAAGTGGTGGTAGAAGTTGTGGATGATGAAGGGAAAAGTACTACTCAAAAATCAAGTTTTACTTTTGGTAATTGTGCTACTTTTTCTATTAGTCCTGCGTGGAATGATACTTTAACTTGGCCAAAAACATTAACCATAGATTTTGGAGCTACCAATTGCATGGGTAATGATGGAAAAAACAGAAGAGGAATTATTACCGTTACTATTTCCGACAAATATAGAAATCCAGGAAGTGTGTTAACAGTTCAATTGCAAAATTATTATGTTAACGATCACAAAATAGAAGGCACCAAACAAATTACCAATAACGGAAGAAACACCAATAACAACCTTTCTTTTACAGTGCAAGTAAATAACGGAAAAATTACTTATCCGAACAATGGCGGAGTTGCCACTTGGGCTTCTACCAGAACCAATGAATGGATAGCCGGAGAAGCTACTACCCTTTTTACGCATGGGTTAGCAGGAATTTGTGATGATGTGTATTTAATTACAGGCTCTGCCAATGGCGTAAACAGAGACGGATTGGCTTATGCCATGCAAATTACTTCTCCACTAAGAAAAGAAATTTGTTGCCGTTGGTTGGTGAGTGGAACGATAAATATCAACCCTTCAGGAATGTTAACCAGAACCATAGATTTTGGTAATGGGGCTTGCGACCAAAATGCATCAATAACTATTGCCGGATATACCTTTAATTTTATGATGTATTGATAGACTTCTAAAATAAAAATAAAAAAATCCTGTTCAAATGAACAGGATTTTTTTATTTAATGTTATCTAATCTAATTTTTATTCCACATCAAATTTTACATACCCATTCTTCTTAAGAAAATAATCATCAAAAGTAGCTTTGGTAATTTGTATAATTTCTCCTTGGTGTTCAATTACCATACTGCTAAAATTAAAATCTCGGCTATTAATAAATTGTTGATTATTGCTTTCGTAAGTATCGTTATGCAATCGACCAAAAATCATTATCGTTTTTGGTGGTAATATAACTTTAACTATTACCGGATTATCATCTAAATCTTCGAGTTCAAATTTATTATCCCATTGTATTTTACTTAATTTAGATAATTGATAGGCTTCGGGATTATTGATAAAAATTCCAAAAATATTACCTTCCTCTAATTCATTTAACTCATACGTAACAGTAATTGGAGCATCTGTTTTATTGCCTATGGTAAAATATTCTACCCAAGAACAGCCTGAAACTAATAAAACAGGAATGAAAAACAAATATGATAATATTTTCTTCATATTAAAAAATTAACAAACAACTTACAAAGATGATGAGTCCAACCAACATTAAAAACAAAGTGTAGGGCAAAATTTCTTTGGCTTTTAATCCGGTAATACCCAACAATGGTAACGCCCAAAAAGGTTGTAACATATTGGTGAGCTGATCTCCGTAAGCTAATGCTAAAATACTTTTGGGTAAAGAAATGCCTATTTCTTGAGCTGCCTGCACAATAATTGGACCTTGCACAGCCCATTGTCCGCCACCACTTGGCACAAAAACATTAATAAGTCCCGCACTAAAAAAAGTATAAATAGGGTAGGTTACCGTATTAGAAATAGAAACAAAAAAATCTGCAATGTCGGCTATTAAACCGCTGTTTTTCATCATGCCCATAATACCGAAATACAACGGAAATTGAATTAAGATTCCTGCTGCTCCTAGAATGGCTTCATCCAACGCAGATAAAAATTCCGTAAAATTTTTGTGAAGCGTTATTCCCAACCCTAATAAAAGCATGTTAATATTGTTCGGAGTAAAAAAATCCAACACATTAAAATGATGCACCGTTACAATTTTAACGACTAAGTAACACAAAATAGCTCCTCCAAACAACAAAGAAAATAATCGGGAGTAATCTAGTTTTTCAGCTCCTTCAAGGGTAGTAAAATCTACTTTTTCTGTTTCATTATAACAAGGAGTAGTCAATGTAAAAGTGGCTGATGTGATTCTTTTTCCCAACCAAAACATGGCAAGCGGCAACATTACAATTACCATTATCATCACTACAATATTCATGGGCGACCAAACCGTTTCGGCATAAGAAATTTTTTCAGGTAAAGCAACTAATTGAGCTTCATTAAAAATACCCGCCATCATTTCTTTAATATGATTATCTTCTGCTACTTTTGCTAGTGACGAACCTGAAAATCCGCCATGCCAAACCATTAAACCGGAATAACCTGCTGCTCCAATTAACGGATAATTTATAGAAAGTTGTTGTTGCTGAGCATATTCACCCACTTTTCTGGCAAAAATAGCCCCGAAAATTAATCCCAATCCCCAATTGAATAAGCTTACTAAAACCGTTAACAATGTTACTAAAAAAGCAGCTTTGGCTGTAGTAGTACAATGTTTTACCACCATTAAAATTAAACTATTAAATAGTTTTGTCAATGCCAATATATGTCCCAACACCAACATCAACATCATTTGAACAGCAAAAACTAACAATCCGTTATCCCAAAAACCTTGTTCCCAAAAATACAATACATCATAAGAATAAGCCGCAAAACCACTATTAATAGGTTTGGTGGTAAAAAGTACAATAAAAAAAGTAAGTAAGGTAAGCACTACCGCAATGGTAAATGGCGTAGGAAGTAGGTATTTAAAGGTTTTGGTATATTTATCGGAGAAACTCAAGGTTAGTTTATAAGGTTATAAGTTTAAAAGTTTATTCATTTCAACAACACTTTCCATGCTTCTATAACTCTACCTTGTTTAAGCAAAACATGTGCATCTTGATGTGGTTTATTACCATCATAATGAAATGCTGCTATTTCGTCTTGTGTCGGGAGTTGTTCTACACTCCCTAACAAACCTAGTTCATTTCCTGTTAAAATAGTACTGTTTCTTATAGGTTCAGGAATAGCATCTACTCCTATTCCAATAGTGGTAATAGGCTTAGCTACTTCAAACATAGCATGATGATCGGCTCGGCAATACCAATTTCCACCCATACGACTTACTAAATCAATTTTTTGTTGGTCTATCATATTATTTTCATCTAATACCTTCTCATTAATATGAATTTTTACCACTTCACAGATCACTAAATTTCCTGCTCCACCATCTTGCCCCAACTCAATAATATCGTTTACCTTACACTCAAATTGTACTGGAGATTCCTTTACCCTGAACGGTTTTATCAAATCAGAAGTAACAGGTGTCAACCCTGATTTAATAAATTCATTTACGCCTTTTTCGTAAGGAGAACTAGCCAGTGAAACTTGTTGAACGATAGCATAAGTTACCACATTTATTACCACCTCTTTGGTTTCCTTTACATTATCAAAAGTATTTTTTGTAGCGCCTGTTCTACCACTTCTGGCAGGAGAAAAAACCATAATGGGCGGATTGGCACTAAACACATTGAAAAAACTAAACGGACTTAGATTCGGTTTTCCGTTTTTATCTACTGTACTTGCCAATGCAATTGGTCTCGGACCAACGCCTCCTAATAAATAATGATGAAGTTTTGGTACTGGTATCTCTTTTGGGTCTATTGTTAGCATAAGTTATATTTTTTTGAATTTAACTTTTTAAAAGTTCATTTTTATTATTTCAAGGAAAAGTTACTTCATAAGTAGCTCCATAAAGTAAAACTGTTCCAATATTATCGCATCCTGAGCCAAAATCTAAAGTTCTTACCGCTAATTTTTCTGGAGTTACCAAAGCTGTTCCGCTGCTTACCCAATTGCAATTTCCTAATTGAGTTAACCCATCTGTAGATGCTGAAAAGCTATTTCCTGCAAAAGCTCTTCCTGTAGCTGTTCCTGTGATCTTATAGGTGTCATCAGTAAAATCGGCAGTAGTCGCTCCACTTTCAATAGTAAAGTTCTGATTGGTGCTAAAATAAATTGCTCTATTTTTTCGACCTTCATCTATCCTAAAGTCATTAGCTATCATCACAAAAATAGGTTGGTTGTTGGTATTACTAGTAAATGAATAATTTAAAACACCTTCAAAATAATATCCATTATGGTAATAATTATTAAAACTGATTTTAGCTGTTGTTCCCAGCATATCATATTTTGAAGTAAATTGTGCTTTAATTTCTCCATTTCTGATAACACCATTATTGGCACAATCGGTATTAAATTGAATTTTCAACCACATTGGATTAGTAGTGGTATCAACAATTATAGTATCGCAACCAAACAACGTTGTAGCACTGGTTAATGGATTAGCTACAATTCCCTGAGAACTCATTGCAGCTTGATGTACCATTTTAAAAACATCTTGAGACATAGATTGAGCTGTGGCATAATCTTGAGAAGTTTTAATTGTTTTATCTTGATCTCTATCCGATTTTCGGCAAGCAAACAGCATAGAAACTACTAATACAAGTAAAATTATTTTTTGCATATTGGTAAACATTAAAATGTAGCCTAAAATTAGTGGTTTTTTTCTTATTTCCTAATATAGAGGATTATTAATTAGAGATTAGAAAATGTGTTGGATGAAAAAAGAGAAATTGTACTACTCCAAATCCCTCAATTAAAAATATTGTACATTTGTTCGAACAAAAAATCATTAAAAATAAAATACATTTATCCATATCGGTATGCCATTTTAATGGTACTGGCTATTTTGGTTTGCTTATGGCCACTTTCGTTGTTTGTGGTTGTACCCAAATGGGACAACGTAAATGCCTACCTTCCTTATCGTTACTTTATTAGCGATTATTTATGGAACGGACATTTTCCCTACTGGAACAGTTTTCAAAACATGGGATACCCCGCATATTCCGACCCGCAAAGTGGTATGTGGAATCCAATAACTTGGTTAATCATGCTTTTTGGAAAATATACCATGAAATCATTAATAATTGAGCTACTTTCTTACTTTGTAATTGCAGGCTTGGGAATGTATTGGTTTATTAAATCTCTTTTTAAAGACGAAAAAACAGCTGCAATTATTGGCTTGTGTTTTAGTTTGTCTGGGTTAATGGTTGGTTCTGCTCAATTAATGGTTTTTTTAGCAGGTGTTGCTTGGCTGCCTTGGTGTTTGGGATCTCTATATCAGTTTTCTAAAAAATTTAAAATACAATATGCTGTACTTTCGGGATTATTTATTGCATTAAATACTACTTCTGCTAGTCCAGCCTATACTATTATATTAATATATTTTTATTTTTTCATCTTTCTGTATTTCTTTTGGCAAAACAGAAAAAGCAAACAACAACTAAGTTCTATTTTTATAGGAGGAGCAACAATGGTAGTTGTTACCGCTATTTTATTACTTCCTTATATTATGTCGTTTATAGAGTTTGCTCCTTACTTCAACAGGTTATCTAAATTGCCTTACGATAAATTCTTACTTTCCAATCCGTTTACCTTTATAGATTATATTTCTTTTCTTTTTCCTTATGGTGTTATTAGTGATTCAGAGATGTTTAAAGGAACGGATTTATCACTCCGAAATGCCTATATTGGTATAGTTGGGCTATTTTTCTTTATCGTGGGATTTCTCAATCATTACACCAATAAAAAAGTGTTATTACTTACTTTCTTAACCCTAGCATTTTTAATTATAGCCATGGGTAGCAATACTTTTGTTTATCAGTTACTCTATCACTTACCAGGTTTTGGAGTGTTCAGACATCCATCATTTTTTAGGACTTATGCTCTTTTCGCAATGCTTATTGTTGTTGCTTACGGTTTAAAAAACTTCCTGCAAACACCAAGGTCAACCAAAAAAAATAAATATCTGATCTATTTATTTGCAGCACTTGTTTTACTCGCAGGATTAGCATCTTTAACAAAAACTTCTACTAATGAAATCAGTACCAATATTACTAACTTACTAGATTTAACAGAATTTTCGACTAACTTTTTAGCCACTCACATAGTAATTAATGTTGCCATTTTGTTAATGATTAGCTTATTGGTTTTTCTGCTCAAAAAAAGTATAAAGCTTTCTGTTTTTTCTGCACTTTTTACCTTTGCTTTTTTAGATTTAGGCATGCAAACCCAACTTGCTTTTCCAACTACAATTTCCTATCCTTATGCTTACAGTAATTTTAAAACCTATTTTAATGAATTGCCCAATGAAATCAATCAAAAAAATAATGACAAAGCTTTAAAATATTTTGACGAACATCAAGGGTTAAGCTATACGCAAGGAATATGGAAAAACATGTCCACTTTTAACAAAACCATTTCTTATGTAGGATATAATCCTTTTCAATTTAGTGCTTACGAAAATGCGATAAGAAACAAATCGCTTGATTTCAATATTCAAAATCCGATATTTTTCTTTGCTAAAAAAGAAAGACGGGCCAACGATAGTCTTCAAAGTGGTTTAATTTGGGATGTTCCACAACTTTATAAATTTCAACCTGAAAAAACGAACATTGAAAACAGCTATATTGGTTACAATGAATTTAAAACTACACTCGAAAATAATGCTGAAACGCCACAATGGTTGTTGCTAAATCAAAATTATCACCATAATTGGAAAGCTTTTTTTAATAATGAAAAACTAGATATACAACCTTTAAACAATCATATTATGGGAGTTGTAATCCCACCTAAAAGCAAAGGTCAAATACATTTTACCTATTCCTCTAGTTTAATGATTTACTATACGTTGATAAGTATTTTAGGATATATTTTGATAACTGTTTATGTAATAAAGAAATTTTTGTTGAACCAGAAATAGAAAAGCGTTAATTAAGTGATATTTTTGCAATCCTTTAGGCTCCGTAGCTCAATTGAATTACTTGGATTTAGTTGAACTACTCCTCAAATTGGCTCCGTAGCTCAACTGAATAGAGCATCAGATTTCGGCTCTGAGGGTTGGGGGTTTGAATCCCTCCGGGGTCACAAAAAAGAAGCACTAATTTTTAATTAGTGCTTCTTTTTTTATCTCTTCAAATTTTCTTCATAAATTTTTACCCAATCTTCTACAGTCATTTTCTGAACTAATTCACTTAGTAGTTCAAAGGGAATGGTTTCTAGTTTCTTAAACCTTATACAACTTTTTCCCATATCTAATTTAGTTTTGCAATATTTAGGATAGTTGGTAGTAAACCAAGTTAATAATTTTTCATCAGCATAAAGTCCCATGTGATAAAAACCGATATGATTTTTTTGTGAAGCTAACCCCATAAATGGCAAAGGTTGTTTAGGGTCGCAATGGTATCCGTTTGGATAAATACTATGAGGAACTACATAACCTAACATACCGTAACTTAGTACTTCTTCAAAACCTTTTGGTAATACTTTTTTTATGGTTTTTCTAAGTTTCTGAATAACTTCTTTTCTGTTTTCAGGAAGTTTTTCTATATATTCATCAGGAGTTGAAGCTTGTATTTGCATAGTTCTTTATTTTTTAAGATACTTCCAATTCCTTACTTTTCCCTCACTCATCCACTCAATCGCTGTAGCTAAACGTTGGTCTCTGGTTTTTTCAGTTTTGGCTTCCGTAATCCATTCTACATATTCCTTTTTGTTAGTATAACTAAAGCTTTCAAAAGTTGTTAGGACATTTTTGTTCGTTTTTAATGCTTTTATAAAATAATCTGGAATGTCTAATGTTTTTGTAGATGCTTTTTTAGGAGGAAGCTTCACACCATCATCATTAAGTTTTTTTGCCTGAGTTATCAACTCTAAAATTATTTTATCTGCAGGTAAATCATTCAAAGAAGTAATTTTCCCAAAATGCCCCATAGCATTACCACCATTAGTAGCCCTTGATTGCATAACTCCATTAGAATCTTTTAAGAGTTCCCCTTTCCAAAAACTAAAAACTACGTGTTGTTTAAATGCAGCTATGTTGCACAAAGGGCCTTTATATTCGAAAAAAGGCATACCCCATTTAATGGTTTCTTCCATCTCCGGAATTACCTGATGAACAAGATTTCTTAAATGATTTAAAATAGGTTGAGCAAATTCTTGAGACTTTGCTATATAAGCATCAATTCTATCGTCAGTATTCATCATATAGAATATTTTAAGAAAAGAAAAAAGGAGTTACTATTTACTGCCCCAATAAATACTGCATTTCAAACAATTTTAACTGAGTTTCAAACAATTTTAAACGAATGTTTAGCAACTCATCATCTTCGTTGTTCTTTTTGCTTTTTTTATCGCTTTTTTTAGACAATAAACTTTGTTTGATGTTGTCATCATTAGAAGATGTAGCTTTTTCTTTATCTTTTTTCTTAGGTTTTTCTCTTTTCTTTGGAGCGTCATCAGCCGTTCTGTTGAAATTATAAGTTAACCCTAAACCAATGTAGCTGTACTTATCATAAGCCGTCCAATCTCTTCTAAAAGCATCAATTCTATCAGTAAAAGTACTCGTTTGCGTAATATCTAAATGAATATCAATTTTGTAATTATATTTATAATTTACAGTTAATCCATAAGGAATAGTAAATGTTTTTGCTCTGGCAATTTTATCGCTTAACGTTTTTTGTGCTAATTGTTCTGTAGCTTCTACCTCAACCCAGCCTTCATAATCTTTTGTTCCGAAAGTTTTGGTATCGTACAAACGACTTCTGTACCACATTGTACCAACTCCAACCTGAGCGTATAAATAAAAACGGTTGTATTCATTTTTTTTAAATAAGGCCTTATTTAAGAAATATCTTACTTGAAAAGAAAGGTCGAAAAACTGATTTTCAAAAGAAACAAATGAAGATTGTTTTCCTGGTTGTCTGGTTCCTATTAAACTTCCTCTTTGGTAGTTAATTTGAGCCCCTAACCCCCATTTTATTTCTCTGGCAATGGTTGCTTTAAACCCTGCAGTTATGTGTTCATTAAATTGACTTGGTCGTGGAAAAAGTTTATATGCAGCAATATCTCCGAAATAAACATTCATGCCGGCAGAAAGTGTTACTGACATTCCATCAAAAACAACTCCCATACTTTTATCTCCATCAGATTCTGAAGCATCATCAGCTTCGTTTGAAGTAGTTTTTTCATCCTCAACTGTTGGTGTTTCTGTTGTTGTTTGAGCAATTGTAAAACATGAAAAAATGCCTACAAACAAACTGCTAAGAAGTAATTTTTTTATCATAAATATTAATTTTTGAAATCTAAAAATCCAATTTCAAAGTTATTTTCAGCCCACATTAATTAACAAATATAGTGTTTTATTCAAAATATCAAGCTAATTTAAAAACTTTTTTAGTTTAGCTGATGGCTATTAATTAATGCTTTGTATCTTTGGGTAATGAGTACAGTCAATTTTAAAATCATTTTTTGTGTAATTATTACCCTATTTTTCTTTAGTATAGTTAAAGCTCAATTTATCTCTATAGTAGATTATGATAACAAAGCTCAAGCTTATGCCATACTTTCTGCTCAATATACTAAATTGGCTTATTTACAAGCTAGAAAAATGGAGTTTAATAATAACCCTCAAGCTTATTGCGATACTGGAAGAGTTAGTAATTTAATTGCCTTAGAATATGCCGATAGTGCCTTGTATTTTGCTCATGATTCATCAAAAAAAGCGATAGAAATTATGTATCGAGCAATTAACTATCAGCATAAAGCAAATGAATTTTTCACTCATTTTTCTAATAAAAAAAGACTTTTTAATCAGAAATCGCTTGTTTTTGCATTAGGAAATGCCATTGATGATGCTTATTTAGCTTCTTTACTTTTTGATGACCAAGAAAATGAAGAAGAAATTATAGCAGAAAGTAAAGAAAGACAAATAACTAGAATTGAAACGGACGAGTTTTCTTTCATGACAATTAAAGAAATTTATGGTAATAGACTTACAGAGTTAAGTAATGAAATTAATGCGTTGGAAAAACAAAAATCTACCAAAACAGGAGATGAACTTGTAATTATTGAAAATACCATTGAACAACTTAAAGAAGAAGAAAAAAAGTTAAAAGAAAAAATAGCCACCAGCTCCGATAAATTGTTGACCATACAAAGTGAGTTGAGTGAGGAAATGCTGAAAATTGTTGATGAAGCTATTTTTACTACTGAAAAAACAGGTTTTTATAATGAACAAGTTCCTGTTCCTAAAAACCCGGAAATGCCAGAAGGATTGGTATTTCGTATTCAGATAGGTTTTTTCAAAAAAGAATTACCCGAAGAGCATTTTGATGGTATTTTCCCATTGGCTTCGGAGCAAATTGACAATACTTATTTTAGATATATTGCAGGTAGTTTTCCTACTTATGAAGCAGCAAAACGATCACTACAAAAAATAAATGATAAAGGCTATTCCGATGCATTTATTGTAGCTTATTTTAATGGAAAGAAAATTTCTATCAGTGAAGCGTTAAGTAAATAAAACTTTTAATTAATTGTTTTATAAATATGTAATCAAATATTACTGCTCCAAATTGGTAACCCATTTAATATTATTCAATATTAATAAGTTAGTATTGACAGGAGCATTTCCACCTTTAACAGCAAAAACAACATCTAACATCTGCATATATCGTTTGTCAAAGTCTTCTAAAGGCACTATGATTTGTCGGAAAGACGCAGTATCCAAAGCTGAAGTGAAAACACTCAAAGGAGCACTATGTCTATATTCCTCACAATAAATCCCACCCGGATTTGATTGATTGCCATAAATCATTAAACCAAAATCGTTAAATCCTGCATTATAAGCATCAGGATGAAGCATTGCATCAAATTTTAAATAACCTTTTTTAAACTCTACAGCACTTCTTTGGTTCAATAATTTTATCACCAAAGCATAATTCCCCATCGAATCTGAATTTACTAACAAATAAGTATCTCCTGTAATGGTAGTATCCGCAGGAACATAAGTAGTGTCTGGTGGAGTAACATTATTATCAATAATAGTATCTGGAGGAATAATAGTTGTATCAGGATTCATAAAAATATTATATCCATTAGTCATACAAGCACCAATACTAAATGAGCCTGTAGCAGAATTTCCCCAATAGCCTAATGCATTATTGGAATAAATAGTAAATGAAGAATCTAAATATTCGCAAGTACCATCATCTTCTTTAGCTAACACATTGTAATTAGTAGCTTCAGGGTCAGTACAGCCTCTTCTATCTTCATCTCCACAAGATGAAAAAATAGTAATAATAAGTAATGATATCGCTATAAAAAATTTACTAAAATGTTGCATACTTGTATCTAATTCATAAGGTGAATAACAAACAAATATACAAATTTATAAATATTATGCACTTTTAATCTTGTTTTTTCTACTTTACATGATATCGTATAATGAACAGTTTAGCGTTAACAACTCCATTGCTATATTAGTTTTGCAAGTTGCTACCTTGCTTAATTTAGTTCATTATAAATTCATTTTTTAATGAAGTGTTATTTAGCTGCAATTATTATTTTTTCACTTGCTTTTTCTGTTAAAGGACAAGAGCAATTACCCGATTGTACCAATCCTCAAGAAGTAAAGTTATCAGTTTATAATACATTCAGCAAAAATGACAGTTTAGAAAGTATTTACTATCAAGAAGAAGATACCTACACCTTTTGGTATAAGCTTACCGTTGATGGTGAAGGAGAAATAAAATACACTCTCCAAAAACTTAATGATGATGATGAATATGAAGTAATGTATTACAAATACAATGGTAACAACTTCTGTAATGATTTAATGCAAAAAAAAGTGAAGCCAAAAAGCGATTCTGTTTTTAAAGTACATCCCGATTATAGTTATTATATTAGTGTGTTACATATTTCCGGAAAAGGTTGCGGACATCAAATGGAGTTCAATTCTATTTTTCACACTAAACATTATTCTGCTATTCAAAATACTTGCGTAGAAGAAATTGCTGAGGAAATTAAAAAATATGAATTAAGTCCTATTGTACCAAGATGGGTAAATAGCCTAAATTGGGACAAAAATCAATCTAATATTACCTTGAAGCATGTACCAAACAAACTCCAACCCATTAAAAATAATGGTATAAGTGAGCCAACTTCTATAACAATTTTAGGAAGTGTAATCAATGCCAAAACCAAATTACCTATAGCTATAGATGTGCAATTTGTATTGTCTGACAGTAGTTTTTCCTTGCTCAATCACCCCGAACATGGGTTTAGTATAACCGCACAAAATCAAGAACATAAAATTGTAGCTAAGGTAGATAAATTAGGGTATAAATCATTCCAAGAAAATTTCGTTATTAAGCACGATACTAACTTAGTTTTACTGCTAAGCCCCATAGCTGTTGGCGAAAAAATTGTTTCACACAACATTTATTTCCAACCTAATACACCTGTTTTAAAAGATAAATCGAAAGCTGAATTAGAAAAAATTAAACAGTTTTTGAAAGAAAACAACAATATTACTATAGAAATACAAGGGCATACCAATGGCAATAGAAGAATTAAAAAAGACAGGAAGTTTGCTCATCTTAATGGAGAATGGAATTTTAGCGGAACAGCTAAAGAACTTTCGCAGCTTAGGGCAGAAAAAGTAAAAAAATATTTGGAAGAAAATGGAGTAAATCCTAATCAGATGACTGCAAAAGGTTATGGTGGCGATAAAATGATTGTTGACAATCCTAAAAACATGAAGGAAGCCATGAAAAACATTAGGGTTGAAATTGTAGTAATTGAACAATTAAAGTAATGATAGTGTTTAGTAATTTCAAAATTGTATTTTTGCTTTGTTTACCATGAGTGAAAGCAACCAACATAACAATCCCTATTTAGAAGAGCCTGAAGATGATTTTAACTTTAAGCAACTAATTTTTACCTATTTAAAATATTGGTATGTTTATGCTCTTGTGCTTACTATTACACTAAGCATGGCTTATTTTTATAACTGGTACACTAAGCCAGTTTATAATGTTGCTGCTAAAGTGTTGATTAAAGATGATAAAAGCACTTCTGTTGGTACAGAGGAATTACTAAAAGACTTAAATGTTTATAGCGTTAGTAAAAATATTGAAAATGAAATTGAAATTTTCCGCTCCCGACAATTATTGCGTGAAGCTATAGAACGTTTAGAGTTAGATGTGCTTTACTACCTTGTTGGTAATGTGAAAAAGACAGAAGTTTACACAGAATCTCCCTTCAAAATAACTTACGATTCGCTTAATTTTTACGCATATAATAATTATTCCTATATCACCATTAAAGATGAAAATTCTTTTGAACTTTATTATGAAATTGAACAAACTGAAAAAGAATATAAAAAAATACATCAATTTGGCGAAAAAATTCATCTGCCAATAGGTATAATTAGTGTAAACAAAAGAAATTCTTTTGATAAAGAGCTGTTTAACAACCCCAATTACGAAAAAAGAAACTTTAGAATTAAATTCAACAACATTAACACCAACATAGATTTTTATCAGGCTAAATTGAATATTGCTTTAATTAACAAGCAGTCGTCTGTTATTCAACTAAGTATAGAAGATGTTGTACCACAGCGTGGTTTAGATTTTTTAAATACACTTATTAATGTTTACTTGGAACATGATGTAAAAGAAAAAAACAAAATTGCCAGCAGCACAGCTAACTTTATTAATGAACAACTAGCTTCTATCGCTGAAGATTTAAAAGCTATTGAAATTCAACGTCAGAATTTTAAAATTGAGAAAGGCATTTCTGATGTAAGTAACAAATCGCAGCAAATTTTAGAACGAGTTAAACTTAAAGATAATGAGATTTCTAATATTAATCTTCAACTGAGTTTTATTGACTATTTGCAGAAATATGTTAAAGAAAACCAAAGTGTTAGCAATATAGCCCCATCATCTTTAGGAATTAACGACCCACTTTTGGTTAGGTTAATAAATCAGATAACAGATTTAGAAATTGAAAAACAAAAATTAGAACAAACCTATAATGAAGAAACGCCTGCTATAAAAGCCATCAACAACAAAATTAAATTTACCAGAAATACATTGTTGCAAAATATAGAAACCATTAAGACAGGTTTAAATGCTTCAAAGAAGGAACTACAGATCTCCATGGCTTCTTTAGAAAATGAAATGGGTTCTATTCCGAAAACAGAAAGAGAGCTAGTTGGTATTGAGAGAGAATACCGTGTAAAAGAAAGTTTGTATTTGTACTTGCTTCAAAAAGAAGCCGAAACTTCTATTGCATTGGCAGCCTCAGTTTCCGACAATAGAATTATTGAAGAAGCTCGCTCAACTCCATACCCGATAAGACCTATTCCTAAAAAAAGTTATTCACTAGCTCTTTTGTTAGGATTTTTAATTCCTACAGGAATAATTTTTATTGTAGAACAATTTAATGATACCGTTAGAGACAAGAAAATTATTGAAAAATTCACTAAAATTCCGGTTTTGGGCATTGTTGGTTACAGTAAAGATACTTCCGCATTGGTAGTTTCCGAAAAACCAAAATCATTAATTGCTGAAGCATTTAGAACCATCAGAACTAATTTAAAATATTTCTTACCGAATAAAGATAAAGAGGTAATTCTTATTACTTCATCTATTGGATCCGAAGGAAAAACTTTTTCATCTATGAACTTGGCAACCATAATTGCTTTGTCGGGTAAAAAAACCGTTTTACTTGGGTTAGATTTAAGGAAACCTAAAATTGTAGGAGATTTTGAAATTGACAATAATAAAGGTATCAGTTCTTTCCTTATTGGTACTGAAACCATAAATGATATTACTGTTGATACCATTATAGAAAATTTATATCTTATTCCATCAGGTCCTGTTCCTCCAAATCCTTCGGAATTAATTATGAGTGAAAAAATGGATGAATTAATTGCTGAACTTAAAAAAGAATACGACACCATTATTATCGATTCACCTCCTGTTGGATTGGTAACAGATGCTTTATTGCTTTCTAAATATGTCGATGCTACTATTTTTGTTGTCCGACAAAATGTAACTAAAAAAGAATACATCTCACAAATTAATGAGTTGTACAAATCAGGAAAAATTACCAATGCATCTATTTTATTTAATGCAGTAAAACTTTCTGGTTTGGGTTACGGGTATGGATATGGCTACGGTTATGGATATGGCTACGGATATTATGAAGAAGATAAAAAGAAAGGATTTTTCAATCGTATATTTAAAAAATCGTGATTCGTCAGTTATTTCATAACTTTTTTTCTGGTCATGAAAGAACCGTCCGGGCAAGAAAAAATATTCTCGGTTCATTTGTTTTAAAAGGCATTAGTATTTTAACCAGCCTTTTATTAGTTCCTCTCACCATTGATTACTTAAATCCTACTAAATATGGCATTTGGCTTACACTTTCTTCTGTAATTGGCTGGTTTATTTTTTTTGATATTGGGTTGGGCAACGGACTTAGAAATAAGTTTGCAGCTGCAAAAGCCGAAGGTAAACATCAATTAGCAAAAGTTTTTGTAAGTACTACCTATGCTATTATTACTATAATCGCAGTAGCAATGTTGGTGGTATTTTTTATTGTTAATCAGTTTTTAGATTGGGGAATAATTTTAAACACAAGCAATAATATTCACGAAATAGAACAATTAGTTTTTATCGTGTTTACAGTCTTTTGTTTTCAATTTGTTGTAAAACTTATTAATGTAATTTTCATCGCAGACCAAAAACCTGTTATCAGCAGCTTAATCAACACCTTAGGAAGTCTGTTTTCGCTTGCAGCAGTTTTCATTCTTATAAAAACTACTGATGGTTCGCTGTTGTATTTGGGAGCATCATTCAGCATCATTAACTTATTAGTTCCGTTAATCGCTACTTTTTGGGTTTTTAGTGGCAAATACAAAATTTACAGACCATCATTTAATACAATAGACTTTAGCAGATCTAAAGAACTGCTCAATTTAGGTTTCCGATTTTTTATTACACAAATTGCAGCTATTGTAGTAGCAGCTACCGACAATATTATAATTGCCCAGGTAGTTGGGAATGAAGAAGTAACAGTTTATAATGTTGCTTATAAGTATTTTGGAATAATGAACATGGTTTTTACAATTATTACAGCTCCTTATTGGTCGGCATACACAGAGGCTTATGTAAAAAAAGACATGGTTTGGGTAAAACAAGCTACCTTAAAAATAACCAAGCTATGGGGAGTGGTTGCTGTTGGAGTTATTTTTATGTTGTTTGTAGCTGATTATGCTTTTGATTTATGGATAGGAGATAGAATCAAAATTCCATTTGACTTATCTTTAATAATGGCTATTTGGGTAATTGTAAGTACTTCCACCATGATTTTTTCTAATTTTTTGGCAGGGGTAAACAAAATACAACTGAGTTTGTATCATGCTATTTTTGTGAGTATTCTCAACATTCCACTTTCTATTTATTTTGCAAAAAACTTAGAAATGGGGAGCATGGGAGTAATTTTAGCTACCTTAATAGGAATGTTACCTAGAGCTATTTTTCAGCCTATTCAATACTGGAAAATTGTACACGGTAAAGCTAAAGGAATTTGGAATAAGTAATAGTTAACGGCTAAAAATGTTGATAGCTTATTACACTAAATCCTCCAAATAATAGTTGTCGGCATAATGCAATAAACCAAGTTCTGGATAGTCGTTATTTAACTTTTCATTTAAGGGCTTAAAATAGTTTTTCAATTCAGCTATTTTCTCGTTCGAAAACCTTGGTTTATCCCCATTTCGATTATTTTGAAGAATGCTTCTTTTAAATTTATTGTAAATCTTTTTGTTGAAAGCAGTTGCTTCACTCCATTCGTAAAAACGATTAAGTTTTATCAGTTTTTCTGCCTGAACTCTAGTAACACCTTCGTTAATGGCTTTGTTTTCCGATATTGATTTAATTACCAATTCTTTATCCAAATTAAAAAAAGTCGCCAACTTTTCGGAAAAACTTGTTGGTGAGCTTATAAATTCCTCAAAAAGCAATACGGTAACATTTTCAAACTTTTCTTTGTATGTTTTTATCAATGAATTGTAATCGTAACCATCTAAGGTTTCATAAGCTTCAGATGTATTAAAATATGCCGGAGCAGCTCCTCCTGAATCTCGTTTTGTTTTACCGGAATTATTCATCCAAATAAACTCATCAATTTTTTTAGTTTCTTTCCACTGCACATTAATAGCATAAAGCGATTGTAATAAGTCAATCTGATTTCTCAACACCAATAAAATGTTAGCTTTTGGAAATAATTCATACAAACGATTGGCGATGGTAGTTCTGTTAACAAAATTGAAATAAGTAGATTGACCACAGAAATACTCATTAGAAATTAAGCAGTTTTTGTTGTTAATACTTTTTAGGAAATCGTTAAAAACTGCTACATCATAAAAACTATCATCAGCATATTGAAGTTTATTAAACGGTTCACTATAATAAGCTGTTTCTGTTCCATAAAAAGAAATATTAGATAAATTGGAAAAGACATGCTTTTGAAAAAAAGTAGTTGCCGTTCGAGGCATTCCAATATGAATATAGGTTTCGTTCAATAGTGTAGCTTAAAAATTTTTCTGCCAAAAATAACCTGAACCGTCAATGTTTTTAATCTCTTCGGTAATGCCATGTTCATCTCTAAAATCATGCACAGCTTTTTTACAAGCTGGAATAACACCATAATCATCTATAATGATAAAACCTCCTGAAGAAAGTTTGTGATAAAGATGGTTTAATCCATCCATTGTAGATTCGTACATATCGCCATCTAATCTCACAATAGCTAATTTTTCTATTGGAGCAGTTGGCAAAGTATCTTTAAACCAACCCTCTAAAAACTTAACATTATCATCAAGTAAATCAAATCGTTTAAAATTATTCATTACTTGTTCTTTAGATATTCTTAATTGTTCTAAAGAATACAAATCATCACCTTCGTCTTCAGGGTATAAAGTAGTATTAGGTTTTGGCAATCCTTTAAAAGAATCTGCCACCCAAACTTTCCTGTTTTCATTATATATTTCAAACAAAGCTTTCGCAAAAATACAAGCTCCACCTCTCCAGACACCGGTTTCAATAAAATCTCCTTCTACTTTGTTTTTAATTACCTCTTCAATACAAAACTGAATATTATTCAGTCTTTTTAATCCTATCATAGTGTAACCATTAATTGGCCACCCTAAACCTATCTCTCTTTGTTTTAGCCCATTTTTATTAATCCCTGTTATAATTAAGTTCTTTTTAGATAGGGTATTAATTAAAAGATTGATTACCATTCTTTTTAAGAATGATCCTTGTCCGGGAGCAAGTGGAGTTAACTGATACCTTACAGCATTGTCTTTATCAATTAATGTTTCTTTTAATAATTGTATGTAATGTTGTTCTGTTGTTGTCAATGTCTATCTAAATTTATATTAAAGGCAAATATAAATTATAAATATTAAGAGCGTTCATTATATCGTAAAAATTAGCAAGTTCTTTAATTTTATTCGATTTTTGTACTTCAATGAAAACAAATTTTGTAACCATATTTCCTTATACAGAAAATGTTCATCTCATAAAAGATGTAGGTCAGGTTGCTAATGCTGTTGGTAAAAATAAGGAGTTTAATGCTAAACTGGTTTGTTATAAAAATAGCAAAGAATACACCTTGTTAGCAAGTGAATGTTCTCACCTAACCATTGATTTTATTGAGCCACAAGGCAAAACACTTTTTTTAGAAAAAGCGGTTCTAAATTATTTGAAACAACATGCTCAGAATATTGATGTGTTGCATTTGTTTCACTTAACCAAAGAAAGTGTTTATTATGGGTTACATTACAAAAAGTTAAATCCGAAAGGTAAAATTTATCTTAAAATGGATGTGGTGAACGAAATGTTAGAAAGTGAAATTATCTACTCCAAAAAGAAGATTTTTCAATGGTTCCACCAGCGAAAAGCAAAACAATTTTTAAATCAACTTACTGCTATTTCTGCCGAAAACCCTACTGCTATTGAACTACTTAAAACTAAATTCCCTGAACTAACCGATAACGTTTTTTTAATGCCAAACGGTATAAATTGTACGCTTACTGCTGCAAATTTTCCTATAAGAAAAAACTATCAAGAAAAAGAAAACATCATCCTTTCTGTAGGAAGAATTGGAGCTCCTGACAAAAATTATGTATTGCTTTTGGAAGCATTTATGCAAGCTAATTTGCCTAATTGGAAACTAATTTTAGTTGGAGAAGTCACTCCCGATTTCCAAAAGTTGGTTGATAGTTGGATGGCGCATCACCCTAAATTAAAAGATAAAATTGAGCTTACAGGTAGTATTACTGACAGAAAAACTCTTTATGAATATTATAATCGAGCAAAAATATTTTGCCTTTCATCTCCTAAAGAATCTTTTGGAATAGCTTTTATTGAAGCTATGTATTTTGGCAATTACCTTGTTGGCACTACAGGAATGTCGAGTTTTGAATATATTTCAAATAACTTTCAACACGGAGAAGTTGTAGTGACAAATGACACAAAAAAATTAAATAAAGTGTTAGAAAGAATAACTACCAATGAGTTGTTAATAGAAAAGAATATAAGTGCTGCTCACCAACGAGTTCTTGATTATTTTTGTTGGGATAAGGTTATTGAACCTTTGTTAAAAAGAATTAGTTAACGCATGGGAAAATTTTCACGATTATCAGCTGTTTTACTGAATAATATCAAATGGTGGTTCATCAAAAAAAGTTGGTTATTTGTTAGCTGTAAAAATAACAACGATAAATTACCAACTAATCAAAATTATACCCTAGGAATTACCACTTATAAAGAGCGTTTTGATACTTATTTAAAACCCTTAATTTTACACCTTAACCATCTTTTTCCCGATACTCAAATTGTGGTGGCTGTAAATGGCTTTCATAACCAACAACAACAACAAATATATCTTGAAAAAATTACTGCTTTTTTAATGTCTTTTAAAAATGTTACTTTTTTTACTTATGACGAGCCGCAAGGACTTTGCAAACTTTGGAATCAAATTATAATAAAAGCAAATTCGCCAAAAGTATTTCTATTCAATGACGATATTTCTATCAACAAAGCATTTAGAAAAGAGATAGAAACCACTGGTATTTTGAATAGTAATTTTGGAATTATTAATCAAAGTTATAGTCATTATCTTATTGATAAGTCTATCATACAAAAAGTTGGTTGGTTCGATGAGCGTTTTCCGGCTATTGGCTACGAGGATCATGATTATGAAATTCGCATGGCTTTAAATGGTTTAGTTCCCGAATTTTTTAATTTTAGCAGCATAAAAAATGAAGTGGTAGTACCTAAAGATTGGTCGTGGGGAGAAAATGACAATATTATACTAAGAAAATATAGCAGTGCTAATGAAAAACACTACCTTAGCAAATGGGAATTTTCAGAAATAGAAAAAGAAGGGTTTATATTTGTAAGAATTGCACAAGGTTACGTTAAATTAAAAGTAGGAATGGAAACGCCTAATTTTTATACCACTACAGAATTGAATTAACAATGTATTTAGAAGCGGCTTTAAAAAACATGATTTACCGATGTAAAGGAAAATGGTTAAAAATCTACCTTTTATTACATGGTTGCAAGGTGGGTAAAAAGTTTAAATGCATACAATTTCCAACTTTCAGAACTATTCCTAAAAAAAATATTATTATAGGCAATAACGTAACTATAGGAAAAAATGTAACTTTTGAAATTGGTAATGAGGGAAAACTAATATTTGAAGATAATGTTCTAATTGCCGATAACATTCTACTAAGTACATTAACATTAATTCGATTAGGAAGATGGTCGGCTATTGCCGAAAATGTGAGTATAAGAGGTAGTTTTCATGAAATGAAAAAAGACCAACCTTATCGTTTACAAGGAAATATTTCTAAACCAATTATTATAGAAGAAGATACAGGTGTTGGGGCAGGATGCGTAGTGTTAATGGGAGCAATAATCCCTAAAGGTGCTTTCATTGGAAGCAATTCATTGGTGACAAAAAACGATGAGTTGGAACCTTACGGAATTTATGGTGGTAACCCACTAAAACTTTTAAAAAAACGAACTTGAAAAATATATAGATTAGGAGTTAGATATTAAAATTCTGCGGGCAACAACAAACATGAACAATCCACTAGTTTCTATAATAACAGTAGTTTACAATGGTGAAAAACACATTGAACAAACTATAAACAGCGTACTGAATCAAACTTACTCTAATATTGAATATATTATTGTTGATGGGGATTCAAAAGATAATACATTAAACATAATTAAAAAATATGAAGACAAAATAGCTCAATTTATTTCTGAAAAAGATAACGGAATTTATAATGCTATGAACAAAGGATTGGCATTGACAAAAGGTGAAATAATTGGCATTCTTAATGCCGATGATTATTATTTTGAAAACACCTTACAACAAGTTGTTGACGTTTTTTCAACTTCTCAATCTGACATTGTTTATGGTAACATGGTGAAGCTACGAACCATTCAAAATAAAGATTACCTAAAAGAAGTTGCTCCAAATATTTCACTTATGGAAAGAACAATGCCTATTTTCCATCCCGCTACTTTTGTAAAAAAATCAGTATACGAAAAAATAGGCAACTTCAACGAAAAATACAAGTTGTCTGCCGATTATGATTTTATATACCGAGCCTACAAAAACAACATAAAATTTGAATACATTCCTCAACCACTAACGGTTTTTAGAGTAGATGGTATTAGTAGTATCAATTGCCAATCTTATAAAGAAGGCTACAAAATACTTGTTTCGCACGGGTCTCCTTACGATAAAGAAATGAAACGTTTGGTGTTGAAATGTAAAATTAAAACGCTTTTTAGGATAGTTTTTAATTTCTTTATTCGCATATTTGGATTAACAAAATGGAACGAGAAAAGATTGATTAATAAGTGGAAGTAAAAAACAAACAGAACGCATGAAGAAAGAAGAAGTAAAGAAATTTTTTGAGCAAACCAATATTTATTTTAATTACGATTACAACATAAAAATTAGAACCGAAACCGTTGCTGATTTTATTAAAACCCTTGAATTTAACAATGTATTGGATATGCCATGCGGAAATGGTTATATCTCCCTAAAAAATAGCAAAAATTTCAGGCAGCTAACTTTGGTAGATTTTTCTGAGAACATGATTAAATTGGCAAAAGAAATTGCCACAAAACAGGCAACCAACAATGTTTCTTTCCTAAGAAGTGATATTTACGATACCAACTTTCAACCCGAAACATTTGATTTAGTTATTTCCTTAGGTATTCTAGCTCATGTTGATGATGTGGAGAAATTCTTAACTTATATACAATCTTTAGTGCAACCAAAAGGACATATTATTATCCAAAATACCGATTACGACCATAATTACAGTCGGTTAATAAGATTTTATTTAGGCGTAAGAAGGTTAGTAGGAAAAGACAGATATCAGCTTAACAAAGTTCCTGCAACATTGGTGGAAAATAGCTTTAAAAAAGCAGGGTTTACTTGTAAAAATAAATTTCGATACAACCAATCTTTTGTTGGACTTTCAAAATTATTTTCCAACGAAAAAAAATATGAATTAACCCGAAAATGGTTTGGAAATGTTTCCAATAACAAAAATGCAAAACTCGGAAGTGATTACATTTATCTATTTGAAAAAAATTGAATAACCCCCGACACATAAAAGCACTTATTTTACCCGAACTATTTCCTGATTTTGAAGGAAATATGAAAGGTGTCTTTATTGAAGATTATTTATTAGCAATTCACTCAAATATTGATACACAAACACTTTACATTCGATTAAAAGGAGAACAAAAAGGTTGTTTTAGTGAGTTGTATAAAAATAAATTTAAACTAACCAGGGTGGTGGTTTGTAAAAGAAATCTACCCAAATGGACGAAACCGCTTTTATATTTAAAATGGTTTTGGAAAGGTTATCAATATGGAGTTACTTTTAAATCAACCAATATTATTCACGCTCACGGATTAGTATTAAATGGTTTGCTGGCTTATTTTATTAGTAAAAAATTAAAAATTCCATTTGTAGTTACTGAACATACTGGACCGTTTTCTAGAATTGCTCAACATCCCATTTTATCCAAAATAGCAAGATTTGTAGGAAAAAAAGCAAATAAAGTGTTGGTGGTAAGTGAGCATCAAAAACAAGAAGTTCTTAAACTAAATATTCCTGAAAATAAAATTATAGTAACATACAATCCTGTAAATGATATTGTTTTTAAACCCAAACCTGAAAACATCTTATTTAATAAAATTGCTTTCGTAAGTAGGTTAGATGAATTTAAAGGTGGATTAAGAACTTTAAAAGCTTTTCATCAGCTACTTTCAACACATCCTGATTATGAATTAAAAATAGTTGGAGAAGGCGAGGAAAAAGTAGCTATTGAAAAATATATTGAAGAAAATCAGCTTCAAAACAAGGTGAAAATGAAAGGCTTGCTCACCAAAGAAGAAATTGCCAAGACACTAAAAACAGTTGATTTTTTGGTATTTCCTAGTCGCCACGAGACCTTTGGATTAGTAGTCGCAGAAGCATTATGTTGTGGCGTTCCTGTGGTTTGTACCAACCAAACTGCACCTAAAGAATTTGTAAATGAAACTAACGGTATTTTAGTAAATCCAGATGATATAAATGCCATTTATGAAGGAATGTTGCAAATGATTAAAGGCTACAATCAGTACAATTCTAGCAATATTAGTGAAAAAACGGCTAAACAATTTGGAATAACTACTTTTGGCAATAAACTAACAGCAATCTATCAAGAACTATGTGCGGAATAGCGGGAATTTACGATAAAAATGGAGTGACTAAAGCAGATGCTGTTTTAATGTCACACATTTTACAACATCGTGGACCTGATGATGAAGGTTTTTTGCTAGCAAATGAAGATGCTGTTAAAACATTTCGTGGAAACGAAACCATAAAAACGCTTTCTAATGTTGAGCATATTGAAGAAAGCGACTTTCAAGCAAACTTAATATTGCTGCACAGAAGGCTTTCTATTATTGATGTTTCAGTAAACGGACATCAACCCATGTGTGCCGAAAATGAAAATTTTTCTATTACCTTTAATGGAGAAATTTATAATTACAAAGAAATTCGTTCAGTCCTTGAACAAAAAGGCTATGTTTTTCAATCGGAAAGTGATACCGAAGTAGTTTTAAATGCTTTTATAGAATGGGGAGCAACTTGTATAACCCAATTTGTGGGTATGTGGGCTTTTACTATTTATCAACATGAAGAAAAAAAGTTATTCCTTTCACGCGATAGATTTGGTATAAAACCTTTATACCTTTATAAAACAGCAGATTTTTTTGCTTTTTCCTCCGAAATTAAAGCCTTACTTCCTTTGGCAAAAGTGGATAAAAGTATTTCTGACGAAAATTTAGGTTCTTATTTAGCTTACGGAACAACTCATCAACCATATCAAAATCTATATAAAAACATTATTGATCTTGAACCGGGTTGTAATTACGAAATTGATTTAAGCGATTTATCAATAAAAAAACAAAATTATTTTTCGTTGGATAATGCCGTTGACAAACTTTCCAACACTCAAAATTTAGCCCAACAATTTGAAGAATTATTTAACGATTCCATTGCTCTTCATTTACGATCAGATGTGGAAATTGGTTCTTGTCTAAGTGGTGGTTTAGATTCAAGTGCTATTGTTCATTATGCTGCTCAGCAATTAGGCGACAAAAAAATGCAAACATTTACTGCTGCTTATAAAAACAAAACTGTTGATGAATCGAATTATGCTAAAATAGTTGCCAATTCATTAAAAAATGTTACCGACCATTACACTTATCCTAATGCTGCAACTTTTCTCAAAGATTTAGATAAAATAATTTATCATCAAGATTTGCCAATAGGTTCTACTTCCATTTTTGCTCAATGGGAAGTCATGAAATCTGCCAACCAACATCAAGTAAAAGTGTTGTTAGATGGACAAGGTGCTGACGAAATACTGGGTGGTTACTACAATTTTGCAGGACTACAACTCATTGAGCTTTTAAAAAAAATGAAATTTATTCAGTTCTTTAAACAATATTATTTATTAAGAAAAAACTTTACTCCTGCGGTTAAAATGGCTGTTTTAAGAGCTGCTTATTACTACCTTCCCGAAAAATTACAACAAAAATTAAGAGCTACAGAAAGACATAGTTACGCTTTTATTAAAGAAAAATCACTGAAAGAATTAAGTTTAGAAGTTCCTAAAAGAGGTGGAAAAACATTTAGTCAACACACCAATTTAAGTATACAATTTGGAATGTATGAGTTACTTCGTTATGAAGACCGAAATTCCATGGCTTTCTCAATTGAGTCTAGAGTGCCTTTTTTAGACCACCGTTTGATAAATTTTATTAGAGCATTACCAACCAACGAAAAAATTAATGGCGGATGGACAAAACTTATTTTAAGAAAAATTTTGGACAATAAATTACCCAGTGAAATTGTTTGGCGTAAAGATAAAAAAGGTTTTGTTACACCTCAACAAGAATGGAAAAATGAAATGATGGATATGCTAACACAGGAACTTAAAGAACTAAAAACACCTGACATTGTTGATAGAGATTATTTATTAAAATTGTGTAATCAAGATTTTTCAAATGCAACACACTTAAGTGAATTCTGGAGGGTTTATTCTGTAGTAAAATGGTATAATAATATCACTCCTTTATAATTACCTCAAATTTTAATTATTGCTTTGTTTTCTTTACAATAAACTTTGTGTATTTTGCAATTAAAATAATAAATATCTACATATGAAAATAGCTATTGTTTGTGGGCATTTTATTTCCAATATGGGATATATTGAAGTTCATTTGGCAAATGCCCTACACCAATTAAACCACAATATTGCTGTTTTCACAACTTCAACCATTCCTGCTTATGTAGGAAGCTTAACCACTATTAACGACAAAAATATTCCTTTTAAAATAGAAAGATTCCAAGCGGATTTTATGCTCGGACAAATGGTAAAATCTAAAAAATTACTTCCTAAGCTAAATGAATTTAACCCTGAATTAGTGATATGTATTGGTGTGGGAAAATTGTTTCCTCAGCCCATTTACGAACAAAAAAATCCAGCCTATAAAATTGTTACCTTATTGGGTGATAATGAAGAAACTTACGCCAAAACTTATGGATTTAAAAAGCTAAAAAACAAACTCATACAAATTATTTTGAAAAAGAAAGTGTATGAATTAGCTATAGAAAAATCTACTGTTTTATTTCCTTATACACCTTCTACTAATGATATCATAACTCAATTTATCAATCCGAGATTGATAAATCAACTTCATCAAAAAAGTGTAGAAATTTCGCTTGGATTTGATGAGTATATGTTTTTCTTCAATGAAGAAGAGAGAATCTCTAAAAGAAAAGAGTTAAGCCTACCTGATGATGAATTATTAATTATTACGGCAACAAGGGTTGTCCCAGAAAAAAACTTAGAAAAAATCATTGATATTATTGATGAGTGTAATCAAAATAACATATCCGTTACTTATCTTATTATTGGTTTTCATGATGATAACCACGGTGAAAATTTGAAAAATTATATTCAGCAAAAAGCATTCTCGACTAAAATTAAAACATTGCCTTTTATGAAGGCCAAAGAAGTGAGGAAATATTACAATGCTGCTGATATAAGCATTTTTACCAGAGCTGCTATTTCTATTTTTGAAGCGTTAGCTACCGGATTATATTTATTTTTACCACAACAAAACAATGTAAAACATATTCTGAACGAGAAAAATGGCAGCTATTTTAATGAATTAACTACAGAAGATATTCATAAAATAAAAACTTCTGTAACAAAAAACCGAGAAGAACGCATTACTTTAGCCAAAAAATTTAACTATCAGAACTTGGCAAAAAAAATACTATTGCATAGTGAAGTTTAATCAATGGAAAATATGGCTAAAATCAAAACCTTGGCTACTCAAATGGTTTATTTTATTGGTTTTAGTCCGACCAATAATTGATAATTTATACTTCCTAAAAAATATTTCACCGTTTTTATCTCCTTTATATATTACCGGAGTTCTAACCCCATTAATGGTAATTTATGTTTTGGCAAAAACCAAAAAACCGGCTTCAACAAAATTAGACCGACACATGCGATTTTTTTCATTTTTTCTTTTGCTTGGAACATTCTTTGTAATTGTGTTCGATCCGCTTTCTATGGAATCGTTTGAATATTTATTAAAACTTTCATTACCTGTTTACATGTACTTTTTTGCCAGAAGATTCATACAATCTAAAGAAGATTTAGACGGAATACTTACTACTTTTCTTTATTCCTCCATTTTTGTTGCCGGAATTTTGATGTATGAAGTAGTTATTAATCCTATTAGAGTAGAAGAAAGTAGAGGGATGGGCAGAATACAAGGTAGCTTTGGTGATGTAGTAAGTTATGGTATTTACCTGCTATTTAGCTTTTTAATTGCTTGTTATTTCTACTTCTCCAAAAGAAAATTAGTTCCGATGAGAAAAAGATTAAGAACTTTATTAATCGTAGCTGCCTTTGCTCTACTAGCCTTAGTAAATATTCATCATATTGCCTCATACACTATTTTCGTATTAATTTTATTATTGTTTTTAGTGTATAATTTTAAAACTAACAAAGCCGCAGCATTTGGGATTTCATTAATGTTATTTAGCTTATTTATATTTTTTGGTCAACCTATAATTGAAGAAAAAATTACTCCATTATTAGAAACCGATGTTGCTGTTTTTGAGGGAGAACAAGAATCAGGAAGATTACTGCATGGACGCGTTGGACGATGGGAATATATGGCAGGAATATTTACCGACCAAAATATATTTGTCCAATTTTTCGGTTATCCTTTTACATTAAAATATTCCTACCATTTTGTAGGTGTTGGTTCCCATAGTGATTATGTTAGAATTTTATTTTTAAGTGGATATTTTGGTTTATATGCTTATTTATTAGTGCTCTTTTCTTTCTTTAAAAGAGCCAAACAAACAGGTTACGCCCAGCGTTTTTTAGCTTATGGTTTATTAGCTATTATTTTACTATACTCTATAAGTGTTGTCCCAACGTATTACCCACCTTTTGTGTATATGATGATGTGTATTTTTGCCTATATAGCATTGCCTTTTAAAATGATTTCGAAAAAAGTAATTAATGAATAATAAACCTACAGTTTTTATATTAGGAAAGCTTCCTCCTCCTTTTATAGGACCCGCTATTGCTACTCAGCTAATTTTAAATTCCGAACTTAAGAACAAGTTTAATTTAACTCATTTCGATACAAGAATTAATGCTGATGTGGCTTCTATGGGAAAATGGAGTTTTAATAAAGCGTGGAAAAGTATTCAAATGTATTTTCATTTTCTGAAAAAAATAAACCAATACCAACCCGACTTAATTTTAGTTCCCATTAGCCAAACCACTATGGGATTTATTAAAGATGCCCCATTTATACTATTAGGAAAATGGAAAAACAAAAAAGTAGTAATTCAACTAAGAGGAAGTAATTTTAAAAATTGGCTTAACTCAGCCAATTCATTCATTAACTTTTTCATAAAAAAAACACTTAAAAATACCAATGGTGTAATTGTTTTAGGGAAAAATCTAAAATATTTATTTTCAGATTTCTATCCCGACAATAACATTTTTGTAGTACCTAATGGAGCGAATTATCATCTTGAAAAAAGAAACAACCATGAGTTAAATGTATTGTATTTTGCCAACTTTTTGCCATCTAAAAGTTTTGATGACATTTTAAAAGCTGTTTTACTACTCAAAGAAAAGAACATTAGCAATTTTCAATTGAATGCTGCCGGAGCTTGGGACAATAAACAATTTAAAAACAAATGTTTGAATTTTATTGAAAAACATCAATTGAATAATGTTACCATATTACCCCCACAAAGTGGTAAAGAAAAAATGCAGTTGTTTGCTAATAGCGATGTTTTTGTTTTTTGCCCAAAAATGCCCGAGGGACACCCCTGGGTAATTGTAGAGGCTATGGCAAATAGTCTCCCTATTATTGCTACCAACCAAGGTGCAATAATAGAATCTGTTATTGATGGTAAAAATGGTTTTATTGTTCCTTCTGAAAATCCTACTGCTATCGCTGAAAAATTAGAAATTTTATTAACCGATAAAAATAAAAGAAGTGAATTTTCTAACTATTCAAAAATGCAATACAAAACTTACTTTACTGAAGAAAAAATGGTAGAAAATCTTGAAAAAGTTTTTGAAACGTGTATAGCTCCCCAACCCAATAAAATAAAAAAACCCATCGATTAAATCGATGGGTTTTTTAGTAATAATAAAAAATATATATTTCTTATTGAACTTGCACATTAATGGCTTTTGGTCCTCTATCGCTATCTTCGATGTCGAAAGAAACATTATCGCCTTCATTTAATGGTTGATTACTAGATGAATGGTGAACGAAGATATCTTTACTTCCATCTTCTGGAGTAATAAATCCCCAACCTTTTTCATCATTAAAAAATTTAATTGTACCGTTTTTCATTGTAAAAAATTATTAATTTATAAAAAGCAAATTTATACAAAAAAAGCATAGAAAATTATTTTTGCTTAATTATTTGAAAAACAGTAATTAAAAAACTAATTATTTTTAACGTAAATAGGTGTGAGACAATATTGCTGACCAAAATTTTTCTCTACCCAATTCATTAATTCCTTTATTTCATCTTCCATTAGATATTGATATGATTTTGCCAATTCTTTTCTAAATAGTTTGATATCAAAACTCACTTTCTTCAAAATGGTTTTTGCATATTCAAGTTTACTTTTTCTCATAGTTAGTTAGTTTTATATTTTTAAAAGTTTGTCAGTTCAGTTTATAACAACCTTATACTTTTTATTTATCTAATATGTTTCAATTTTGTAGTGTAAATATAGTTATTTAAAACCACTTTTTTTACTAAATATTATTAGCTAATTTTACTTTTAACAATATTTAGTATTTCTTATTAAAGCATAAAAAAAATGAAGCACTTATCAGTACTATTAATCATCATTTCTACATTACTATTAACTCTTCAAAATCAAGCTGCTAATGTAGATTATGAAGTAAGTATGAGCGAACCACATACCCATTACTTCGAAGTAAAGATGATTATTAAAAATCATCAAGAAAATGAAATTGATATTTATATGCCAACTTGGGCTCCCGGTTCTTACTTAATTAGAGAATTTGCCAAAAGTGTTGAAGCTGTTTCTGCCAAACAAAATGCTAAAGAATTAAACATCGAAAAAATTAATAAAAACACTTGGCGTATTGCCTCTAACAATAAATCTGACATTGTTGTAACCTATAAAGTTTATGCTTACGAAATGAGTGTAAGAACAAGTTTTTTAGATGCTTCTCACGGCTATTTTAATGGTACAAGCATATTTATGGCACATCAACCTGCTCAAAAAGAAATTTCTAAAGTAACCATACATCCTTATAAAGACTGGAAAAAAGTAAGCACTGCTTTACCTAAAGCTAAAGGCGAAAAAGGTTTTGTTTATGTTGCCGAAAATTACGACATATTAGTAGATGCTCCTTTTGAAATTGGTAATCATGTAACTTTTGATTTTACTGCTGCAGGAGTTCTTCATCATGTAGCAATGTATGGCGAAGGAAATTACAATATCGATACGCTAAAAAAAGACATGGCAAAAATAGTAGAAGCTTGTACCAATGTTTTTGGTGAGAATCCCAACAAAAAATATACTTTTATTATTCATAATCTTACCAGAGGAAGTGGCGGACTAGAACACCTCAGCTCTACTACCTTGCAAGTAAACAGATGGACATACAGTGGTTCTGCTTACAAAGGCTTTTTAAGTTTGGTTGCTCACGAATATTTTCATTTGTGGAATGTAAAAAGAATTAGACCTATTGAATTAGGACCTTTTGATTATTCTAACGAAAATTATACTTCTCTACTTTGGGTAATGGAAGGCTTTACCAGTTACTATGATGAATTACTGCTTTACAGAGCAGGTTTTTATACCGAAGAGGAAATTTTAAGTAAATTCTCATCTTCTATTAATAGTATTGAAAACCAACCTGGAAATAAAGTCCAACCAGTAGCTCATGCTAGTTTTGATGCTTGGATAAAAGCATACCGACCAACTGAAAATAGCTACAACACTACTATTTCTTATTATACTAAAGGAAGTGTGGTTGCTAATATGTTCGATTTAATGATTATTAAAAATACCAAAGGAAAAAAATCATTGGATGATGTAATGAAACTCCTTTACAACAAGTATTACAAGGAAGAAAACAGAGGCTTTACTCCCGAAGAAATGAAAAAAACATTGGAAGAAGTTAGCGGATTAAATTTAGATGATTTTTATGCAAAATACATTAACGGTACTGAAACATTCGACTACCCTACTCTATTTAGTTATGTTGGCTTTCAGGTAGAACCTCTAACAGAAAACAATTTAAGCTTAGGAGTCTCTCTCTCTGGAAATACCATAAGAACAGTTTATAGAAATTCTGCTGCTTACGATGGCGGTTTAAATGTTAATGACGAAATTTTGGCAATAGATAACTATCGTTTTTCGGATAATTATGACGAAATAACTGAAAACAAAAAAGAAGGTAATATACTCGATATTTTAATCAGTAGAGACAATATTATTCAGACCATAAAAATTCCTATGAAGCCTAGAACCGTTATTAGGTATTATATTTTTAAAGCTGAAAGCGCTACAGACGAAATTAAAAGGTTACACGAAAAATGGCTAATGCAACTATGATAGTATCGCTTATTGTGGCTGTTGCCGAAAATAATGTTATTGGTAAAGACAACACCCTTATTTGGCATCTACCTAAAGACATGCAATTTTTTAAACAAACTACCCTGAACCATCATATTATCACGGGTAGAAAGAATTACATCTCTATTCCCGAAAAATTTCGCCCGTTGGCTAATAGAACCAACATAGTGCTTACCCGACAAAATAATTTTACGGAAGAAAATTGTGTGATTCATAATTCTTTAGAAGCTGCTATTGAATTTGCTAAAAAAAATAATGAAACAGAAGTTTTTATTATTGGTGGAGGACAAATTTATAAAGAAGCTTTAGATAAAGGTTTAATAGATAAAATGTACATCACTCATGTACACCATACTTTTGAGGGCGACACCTTTTTTCCTGAAGTAAATATAGAAAAATGGAAAAAAATAAGTGAGGAACATCACAGCAAAGATGAAAAACATACTTATGATTTTAGTGTTTGTGTTTATTCTAGAATTTAACCAAACAATATTAATTTAAAGTTACCTCATTAACATTAAGATTAAAAAGGTTTAATAAGTCGATAAAGTTAGCTTAACTCAACAAAACCAAAGTAGTTCTACTTTTGAGTTGATGTTAAATTCTAACCCCATATTACCCTCTATTGCTATTGTTACCAGCAATGAAAAAAAACTAAAAAGTACTCAATCATTTTTTAAAGAGAAAAGAATTAACATTGCTACTATTATTATTACTGAAAATACGCCCTTAGAACTTGTTACCCAAAAGCAATATGATGTTTTTTTAGTAGAACTACACTTAGCTCAATTTGATGGAATAGAAATTTGCGAAATCATTAAAACTAAATTTGAAAACACTAGTGTACTACTTGTATCTGAAGAAACTCAAGAATACATTCAGGTAGAAGCTTACAAAGCAGGAGCAGATGATTTTATTTCTCCAACCATACAACCCAAATTACTATTAAAAAAGATAGATGCTTTAATAAAAAGAAAAACTATAGCAAAAAACAAAACAAAGTCGAATATTTACCACAACTCTATAAAAGTAAACAGAGAAAGTTATTTAATTGAAAAAGATAACCAAGAGATTTCTCTTCAAAAAAAACAGTTTGAATTACTTTATCTCCTTATAAGCAACCCTAAAAGAATTTTTACTAGAGACGAACTATATAACTCTGTTTGGAAAAATACAGACAATAGTAATCCTAGAATTATTGATGTACACATCAGAAAGATCAGAGAAAAAGTAGGTGAAAACATCATCAAAACCATTAAAGGTAGAGGTTACCGTTTTGCCGAATAATTCAAATTTTTATCTCTACTTTTTAAGCTAGTATTACTTATTTTTGCACTTCAAATCAAAAAAAGTAACAATGAATGTATTGGTTTTAGGTTCAGGAGGAAGAGAACATGCACTGGCATGGAAAATTAATGAAAGCAAGCTACTTACAAAGCTTTTTGTAGCTCCCGGAAATGCGGGAACAGCGTCATTTGCCACTAATTTAAATGTTAATGTAAATGATTTTGATACAATAAAAAAAATAGTATTGGAAAACAATATTTCATTGGTAGTTGTTGGTCCTGAAGATCCTCTAGTAAATGGCATTTGCGATTTTTTCCTTGCGGATAAAGAACTTAAAAACATTGGTATTATTGGGCCTCAAAAAGATGGTGCAGAATTAGAAGGCAGCAAAGAATTTTCTAAAAAATTCATGATTAAACATAATATACCTACCGCTCAATACCAATCTTTTACTGCAGCCACTTTAAATAATGGATTGAATTTTCTGGAAACTTTATCACCTCCTTATGTTTTAAAAGCTGATGGTTTAGCTGCAGGAAAAGGTGTTGTAATTTTAGATGATTTAACCGAAGCTAAAAACGAATTGACAGAAATGCTAAGCAATAAAAAATTTGGAGAAGCATCTGCCAAAGTAGTTATTGAAGAATTTTTATCAGGCATAGAACTTTCTGTATTTGTATTAACCGATGGCAATAGTTATAAAATATTACCCGCAGCCAAAGACTACAAAAGAATTGGAGAAGGCGACACAGGCTTAAACACGGGTGGTATGGGAGCTATATCTCCTGTTCCTTTTGCTGATAAAAATTTCTTGTCTAAAGTAGAAGAACAAGTTGTAAAGCCAACTATTGAAGGATTAAAAAAAGAAAATATTAACTACAAAGGTTTTATTTTTATTGGCTTAATGAACAACAACGGAAATCCTTTTGTAATTGAATATAATGTTAGGATGGGTGACCCAGAAACAGAAGTTGTAATTCCAAGAATTGAGTCTGATTTGTTAGATTTATTCTATGGAGTAGCTACTCAAACCCTCCACGAAAAAGAAATAAAAATTAATCCCCAAACAGCTACAACAGTAATGTTAGTATCCGGTGGATACCCCGAAGCTTATGAAAAAGGAAAAGTGATAACTGGATTGGAAAATATTGAAGAAAGCACTATATTCCATGCAGGAACAACAATAAAAGACAACCGAGTAATAACCAATGGCGGAAGAGTTATTGCCGTTACTTCATTTGGCAATTCTTTAGAAGAGGCATTGGAAAAATCTTTTAAAAATGCGGAAAAAATTCAGTTTGAAAAGAAGTACTACAGAAAAGATATCGGACAAGACCTGCTAGCCTATAAAAATTAATTTGTTTAACTTTAACAGTTATCAACTTAAAATTCAAATGAAGAAACTACTTTTAATAGCACTTATTTTTATTGGGTTTAATGGTTTTTCACAAACTTTTAAATCAGGAGCTATTTTAGGCGTTAGTGCTGCTCAGGTTGAGGGTGATGGTTATGGTGGGTACAAAAAACCGGGATTAATACTTGGTGCATTCACCAATACCGATTTTTCAGATCATGTTTCTATGCAGTTTGAAATATATTATATTGGTAAAGGAGCTAGGAAAGTACCCGACCCAGCCAATGGAGATTTTAGATCATTTAACTTACGTCTAAACTATTTAGAAATTCCATTAGTAGTAAGGTACCGACACAAATCTTTCTTTTTTGAATTAGGTGGATATTACGGTTACTTACTAAATGTAAAAATGGAAGACCAATTTGGTGAAGTAAATATTCAACAAAACCCTTATCCTTTTAAAAGTGCAGATATTGGCGGAGTATTAGGATTGGAATACCATATTAATAATAATTTTATTGTCAACTTTAGAACTAAAAACTCATTGGTTCCTATTAGAGACTTTAACAATTTAGATCAAAATATAGGTTTTTTAAACAAATTGTTCAACAGGGGTTGGTACAATGTTGATTTAAACTTTAGCATTCGCTATCAATTAATTGGTAAAAACTAAGCTATGAAAAAAAGAAAAATTATTATAGCTATTACAGGTGCTTCGGGTGCTATTTATGCCGAATTGTTGCTGAAATTTTTATCGCAACAAGAAAATATTGAAGTTGGTATAATTATGTCTGACAATGCAAAAACTGTTTGGCAACATGAACTTGATAATGAAAATTACACACAATTTCCATTCACCTTTTATCAAAAAAATGATTTTAATGCTCCTTTTGCTTCAGGTTCGGCAAAATACGATACTATGGTTATAATTCCTTGTTCTATGGGAACTTTAGGAAGAGTTGCTAACGGAATTTCCAATGATTTACTTACCCGAGCTGCTGATGTTATTTTAAAAGAAAGACAAAGGTTGGTTTTAGTTGCTAGAGAAACGCCTTACAATCTTATTCATATTAATAACATGAAAGCAGTAACAGAGGCTGGAGGTATTATCTGTCCGGCAACACCTTCATTTTATAGTCAACCAAGCACTATTGAAGCTGTTGCTAAAACTGTGGTAGATAGAGTAATTGATTTAATTGGTTTTGATAGCAAATCTTATCGCTGGGGAGAATAAAAATCCTGACAGATTACTAGAAACTGTCAGGCTAAATTTTAATTTGTTTTTATCATATTAACTATTGAGCTACTATTTTTTTGGTAATTGTAGTTTTTTCTGTTTGAACAGTTACAAAATAAATTCCTTTATTATCCAACTGATATTGTTGATTACCAATTAGTGTTGGCTGAACACTTTGCCCCATGCTATTGAAGAAAATAACTGTTATCTTTTCTTCATTATTAGTAGTAACCGTAACAATACCATTGCTTGGGTTAGGATAAATCGAAACATTGTTTGCTAACATATTTTCTTCAATACCAACAACACAATTAGAAAGAGCAAAAGAAGTCAATAAACCATTTCTTTCATTTTGTAACACACTTCTCATAATTCCTATTTGTCCGTTAGTAAAACTATTCTGACAAGTTTGATCTGAATAATCCATATAATTTTCTACCATATCAGGCAAATCACCAGCTCCAGGAATAGTATCTGCACAAGAGTTTCTAGTTGTAACACAGCCTTGCTGAGATTGGTCGCAATTTGGTGTATCCGTTAAACCATCATCATCACCACATATACTTCCGAAAAGCCCTCCAAAAGTATTTTCAGCAGTATGTCTAACACCTAAATAATGTCCAACTTCATGTGTAACTGTTCTTCCATTAATCACAGTTGCAGTCATTGCTGCCGGGTTATTTCTTCCAAAAGCACTATAATGAATAATAGCACCATCGGTCAATTCTGGTGGAATAGAGTTTGCCGGCCAATTAGACAACCCTGCCGGTGGAGTTGCAACACCTAACAATGAAGGAGTAGCACTACCTCCATTAATATCACCCACCCAAATATTCAAATATTCGGAAGTATTCCAGGCATCAGAACCTCCTTGGCTAGTATTTTGTATTTTAGCAATGGATGCCATATCAGGTAAAAAACCTCCACCAAATGTCGTAGATGTCTGTACTCTTACAATCCCATTAGTAGGATTCCCATTAGTATCTATGCAAGCCAATTGAAATTCAATTTGTGCATCTCCTACAACAGGAGCAAACCCAGATCTCATATTTACAGTATCTGCATTTAATCTTCTAAAATCTTCATTCAGAACATTAATTTGCTCAATTAATACACTATCATCTAAATTTTGTTGTGGATTATTGGAATTCCATACAACATGAAAAACTACAGGAACAACATAAATTGACTTATCATTTTTATTCTCTTTCGCATTCGCCTCAATTACCCATTGCTGATAAGCCGCATTTATCTGTTGTTTGTAATTAGGGTTTTGCTGATTTAAATATTCTACAGCATGGTTAAATCCACATTTTTCTGGGTGCTGTTGAGCTTGAACTAACAAAGAAGTTGCCCCTACCAAACAAAATAGTGTAAAAAGCCTGTTAAATAATTTCATAGTTTGTTGTTTTTATACCTTTTAGATTAAAATTTCGTTTTGCGAATTTAACTACTGGAAATAAAATCACAAAATAGATATAGAGTTTATGAATTACAAAAACTCATTGAAAATCATAATCCTAAAATGAAACCTAAATACATTTAAAATAATCGAAAGGCTCTAAACAGTCTTTACATTGATAAAGAGCTTTACAGGCTGTAGAACCAAATTGACTTTTAAGCTCAGTATTTTTTGAACCACATTGAGGACATTGAACTTCTTTAGGCCCTGAATCAAATAATACGCCTTTGTCCTGAGTTCCTTTTACAGGAGGTGCAATTCCATAATCTTTAAGTTTTTGCATGGCTACTTCACTCATCCAATCGGTTGTCCAAGCAGGGGTATAAACCATCTTAATTTCTACATTTTCAATACCGTTATCCTGAAGTGTTTTTACAATATCATCTTCAAACATTTTCATGGCAGGACAGCCTGTGTAGGTAGGAGTAATAGTTATTACTACTTTATCAGAAAGCACCTCAACTTTTCTTAAAACACCTAATTCTTCAATAGTTATAACAGGAATTTCAGGGTCTGGAATTTGAGCTATCATATCCCAAACTGCTTGTTCGGTGTATTTTTCTTTAAGATTCATATCTTAATTACTACAAAAGAAATCTACCAAGTAGCATCTGGAAATGCTCTTTGTAAATATTGCATATCAGTAAGTAAATGACCTAAATATTCTGAGTGCATTCCTTTTAATCTGCCAGTTTGCATGTAATCGTCTTTTGGTCTTTGTAAGGTAGCCCGTTGTAATACTTCGTTTACTGTACTCTCCCAATTTTTCTTAATTTCATTCAAATCTACTGCAATCCCTGCTTTGATTAAGAGTTCGTCAACTTCATTCATCTCAAACAAATCACCTGTAAACATCCATAAATCATCAAAAGATTGTTGAATTTTTTGGTGACTTTCTTCGGTTCCATCACCCAAACGTACTACCCACTCACCAGTATGACGTAAATGGTAAGCTATTTCTTTTATAGATTTAGCTGCATGAGCAGCAATAGTTTCATCTTTACTAATTTTTAATGCTGTATATAAATGATAAAGAAAAACATCATGTAAAAAATTTCTAGCAATAGTATCTCCAAAATGTCCGTTAGGTCTTTCTGAGAGTAAGGTGTTATAATATTCTCTTTCACTTCTTCTATAAGCTAAATCATCTTCTGTTTTACCTTTACCTTCTAAATTAGCGGCATAAGTCAACATGGTTCTTGCTTGACCAAATAAATCTAATGAAATATTGGTTAGGGCAATATCTTCTTCTAATGTTGGTCCATTACTACACCATTCAGCCATTCTTTGTCCTAATATTAAACTAGAATCTCCTAATCTTAAGCAGTAATTTATCAATGCATCTTGTTGTGTCATAATATAATGTTGTATTTTTTTATAATTGATACGGTTGTCAAGCCTTAAATCTTAAACTTGGAGCTCAAATATGTTTTGCTCCTTCTGGCATAACATAATGTGTAGGATGTCTGTAAATTTTATCATCCGAAGGATCAAAAAATGAATCGCTATCTTCAGGCAATGATGAAACAATTGCATTAGAAGGCACTACCCAAATACATGTTCCTTCATTTCTTCTAGTGTATAAATCTCTAGCATTTTGCAGTGCCATTTCTTTATCTGTTGCATGTAAACTTCCTGCATGTTTATGAGGTAATCCTGGTTTGCTTTGTACAAAAACTTCCCATACATCTCCTTGATTATCTTTTATATTATCCATAAATCTTTATTTTTTTTTCTAAAATTATAATTCTTAAATAAGGTTCTCCTTTTGGAGAATGTTGGGTGGATTACGCCACCATTTGTTTTTCTTTTTGTTTTTGAGCATACGCTAAAGCTGCTTCTCTCACCCATTTACCATTATTATGAGCTCTTTTGTGATGCTCTAAACGTTGTTTATTACAAGGTCCATTACCTTTCACTACGTTCCAAAACTCATCCCAATCTATTTGTCCGTAATCATAATGCCCCGTTTCTTCATTCCATTTTAAATCTGGATCAGGAATAGTTAATCCAATTACTTCTGCTTGGTGAACCGTCTTATCGATAAACTTCTGACGTAATTCGTCATTCGTTTCTCGTTTTATTTTCCATTTCACACCATTGCCTAAGTTTGGAGAATCAGCATCATGCGGACCAAACATCATTAATGATGGCCACCATAATCTATTCAACGCATCTTGAGCCATAGCTTTTTGCTCAGGTGTTCCCTTTGCCATATGGGCAATAATCTCATATCCTTGTCTTTGGTGAAAACTTTCTTCTTTACAAATTCTTACCATCGCTCTAGCATAAGGTCCGTAAGAAGTTCTTTGTAAGGATACTTGATTTACAATAGCAGCTCCATCAACTAACCAACCTACAGCTCCCATATCTGCCCAAGTTAATGTTGGGTAATTAAAAATACTGGAATATTTTGCTTTTTCGGTCTGCAATTCTTCAATAAACTCGTCTCTGCTTTTTCCCAATGTTTCGCCAGCTGCATATAAATATTGCCCGTGTCCGGCTTCGTCTTGAATTTTTGCCAACAACACTACTTTAGCCCTTAATGTAGGAGCTCTCAACACCCAATTTCCTTCCGGCTGCATCCCAACAACTTCCGAATGAGCGTGTTGAGAAATTTGACGTTGTAAATGTTTTCTGTATTCCTCAGGCATCCAATCTTTAGGCTCTATCTTAATTTCTGCATCAATTTTTGCCTGGAATGCCTCTAATTTTTGTTGTTCATCCATATTGTAATATGTGTTTTATTTAGTTGCCCAAATTTAACGAAAAAATAATCAACAATTAAATGATTTTTGTCAGTCTAAGATTTTTTAACTAAATCTATGTTTTTTTAGAAATTTGATTTAGTCCATCATTTTAATATCTTCTTATTTTGTGAAATAATATTACTTTTGTCCGAATTAAAAAGAAAAATATAAAGAATGAATCATTTCCATACCTTAAAAGTTAAAGATATTAGAAAAGAAACTAATCAAGCAGTTTCTATTGCATTTGAACTTCCTGCCGATTTAAAAAATACTTTTTCATTCGAATCAGGTCAATATGTTACAGTTAAGAAGAATATTGATGGCGAAGAAATCAGAAGATCGTATTCCATTTGTAGTACACCTTTTGAAGAAGAAATAAGAATTGGTGTAAAGAAAATTGACAACGGAAAAATGTCGGGATTTTTAAATGATGAGTTAAAAGTGGGCGATGTATTAGAAGTGATGCCTCCTGCCGGAAATTTTGTGGCAAAAAATCATGCTGCCAATCTGGTAGGTGTAGCTGCCGGAAGTGGTATTACCCCTGTTTTTTCCTTGTTAAAATCTGTTATTAAAGCCGGAGGAAAATTTACCTTATTTTATGGGAATGTAAACGAAGAAAACACCATTTTCAAACAAGAATTAGAAGCATTAGCTGCTAATCATCCTAATCATTTTAAAGTACATTTTACTTACGATGAAGGTGCTGCCAAGCAATTAACTCCCATTCAGTGTGGTAGAATAGATGAGCAGAAAATGAAAGATTTTATTCAATTAGATTTGGAGATTTTAAGAGCAGACGGCTTTTACATTTGTGGACCGGAAGCAATGATAAACACCGTGAATCAAACGATTAAAAAAATGGGTGTTGCGGATGAAAAAATTTATTTTGAATTATTTACTACCCCTGTTAAAAAAGCAGATTCATTAGAACAAGCAACTCCTGATTCTTCTTACGAAGGCACCAGCCATGTTACTATAATTATGGATGGCGAAGAATTTGAATTCGACCTAAACAGTAAAGGAGCAACCATTTTAGATGCTGCTATTGAACAAGGTGCAGATGCCCCTTTTTCTTGCAAAGGAGCTGTATGTTGCACATGTAAAGCTCAGGTTATTGAAGGAAAAGCTACCATGGAAATGAACTACGCACTATCTGATGAAGAAGTAGCGGATGGGTTTATTTTAACTTGCCAAGCTCACCCTGCTTCGGATAAGTTGGTAGTTGATTATGATGTGATTTAAAAAAATCCACATCATAATACTAAACAGAAGAACTTTACAAAACACTTTTTTTCATGTTTTTTAGTAGGCAACTATTATTAGTTACAAGCGTCTAAATGCCAAGCTATTAATCTATTAATTCAATCAATATGAAAAAATTATTGCTTTTTGTAATCCTTTTAAATTCATTTTTTTATTCTTCAGCACAGGATTGTGTAGATTTTACTCCCTACACTAATCTTTACCTTGATTCTGTTACACAAGACCAAGTTAACTTCCCAATTGGAAGCCCTATTATAACTCATGGGGACATTCAAATTGTTAAAATAGATTATCTTACTACATTTCAAGGTATTCAAGGTGATTCTGCGTTGTTTTACATCGGTAACTTAGATATTGATGTTAGCTCTTCTAACTGCGCTAATAAAAAATTAATCTTCTCTACTGCATATGTTGAGCAAATGATTGTTGATGGCGATACTATCTATTCTTTTAATCCAACAAATCCTTTTTATCAAGGAAACGGATTTACTGTTTCTTTTAATGGTTCAGGAATGGGCTATGGTGATTTTACTATTGAAGGCGATTTTGATGTGGTTCGTTTGTTAGGTAGTACAAATTTCTTATACAATATTTGTTTAGAATGTTTAACCATAACCCCTGCTACCTGTATAGATTTTTCACTTTATGATAATTTATACCTAGATTCTGTTACCCAAGATCAGGTTAACTTTCCAATTGGAAGTCCAATAATTAGTCAAGGTGATATAAAAATAGTAAAAATAGATTACTTTACTGTTTTTCAGGGCATACAAGGAGATTCATCAATGCTTTATATTGGCAATATTGATGTTGATGTGAGTAGTTCAACATGTACCAATAAGAAGTTAACTTTTAATACTGTATATGTTGAGCAAATGATTATTGACGGAGACACTATCTTTTCATTTACTAATACTCCGGCATTTTATCAAGGAAACGGATTTACCGTCTCTTTTAATGGATCGGGAATGGGTTATGGTGACTTTACTATTGAAGGTGATTTTGATGTAGTTCGCTTATTAGGTAGTACAAATTTTATATCTAACGTTTGCTTAGAATGTTTAAGTACAAGCCCTACAGATTGTGTAGATTTTACTCCCTACACTAATCTTTACCTTGATTCTGTTACTCAAGATCAAGTTAACTTCCCTATTGGAAGCCCTATTATAACTCATGGAGACATTCAAATTATTAAAATAGATTATCTTACTACATTTCAAGGTATTCAAGGTGATTCTGCGTTGTTTTACATCGGTAACTTAGATATTGATGTTAGCTCTTCTAACTGTACTAATAAAAAATTAACCTTCTCTACTGCATATGTTGAACAAATGATTATTGATGGCGATACTATTTATTCTTTTAATCCAACAAATTCTTTTTATCAAGGAAACGGATTTACTGTTTCTTTCAATGGCTCAGGAATGGGATATGGCGATTTTACTATTGAAGGTGATTTTGATGTGATTCGTTTGTTAGGTAGTACAAATTTCTTATACAACATTTGTTTAGAGTGTTTAAATCCAACCTTTATTTCAGAAAAAACAAATAATACTTCTAAAGAAGTTAATTTATTTCCTAACCCTACTAATGGAATATTTAATCTCACATTTCCAAAAACTGGAATTTATCAAATCATGATTCATGATAGTAAAGGGATTTTAATTTCCACTCACCAGGTTAATGATGATAATTACCATTGGGACTTAAATTCAAAACCAAATGGCATTTATTTCATTAATATTATTTCTGACAAAGGATGGTCAACTTCTAAAAAAATTATTAAGAACTAAAAAAATTACGTTTCATAAAAACCTACATCTGAAGAAGAAGTAACAGAGGGGTTTATTATAACTTACCAAGCTCATCTTGCTAGTAGATTATGATGTTTTTAATATTTAATTAAACTTCTTAACATTTTTAGTTTTTTGTTCATTTATAGAAATATATTACATTTACTATTATTTTAAATGAAAAACCATGAAAAAGTTATTAGTACTATTTAGTTGTGCAACTATTTTTCTTGCATCTTGTAGCAAAGAAAAAGATCCTGTTAATCCGGCCTCAACATCTCCATCAGAGCCTCAACTTATATTTAAACTTTATTTTGATTCTACACTTACTCGATTAGATAATTTTGGAAATCCAGCTATCATTCCTGCTGGTAATTCAGCTCAATCTCCTAAATTCAATAAAATGAGTGCTCATTATATTGAGTTTGCTCCAGATAGTTTAACTCAATTAGGTAGTGGAGAAATAGTTTTTCATGGTGCAGAAACTACTGCAGGAGGATCTACAGCAGTAGATTTTAATAAAGCAAGAATTGTTGGGCAAGGGCAAACTTTTTATTCCAAACCGCTTTCTCAAGTTGCTCCAGGAACTTATAAATGGCTTAGAGTTTCATTAACATATCAAAATTATGATATAAAGTTTGTTGCTGCTGGAAATCAATATACAGGAACCTTAGCTTCTTTTGTAGGCTTCAAGACTTACATTACCAACTATACCATTCAAACACAAAATGTTGCTGTTAATAGCAATAAATCACAAGGTTATTGGGGTTTTGAAACCACTATATTTAGTACTGCTTACGTTTCTGAAGGACAAGCTCCGGGAACCACCGTTCCTAATCCTCTTTCATCAACATCACCAATTCCACCAGGTAGTTGTGTAGTAACTGGAAATTTTCCAACTCCACTAACCATTACTGGCAATGAATCTCAAGACATTATTGTACACATAAACTTATCTACCAACAATAGTTTTGAGTGGAGAGACTTAAATAATGACGGTCTGTTTGAACCTAGCGATGGTATTAACCCAGGAGATACTGTGGTAGATATGGGACTGAGAGGTTTATTCCCTACTTTTCAGTAAATCAAAAAATCATAGACAAAATAAAAAATCACTTAGGCTTTTTCTTATATAAAGCTTTCCAATGATTTTGCAATTTGACAAGTTCGTCTTTGTTGCTAAGTACAAGTCCTAAATAAGAATCCTCATAAAAACAACAATAATTATTTAATTTTTTTTTGTAATCTTTGGATAAGTTAAACCATGGCTTTTTGTATATAAACTCAAGACCATAAACCGCAAGCTCTCCTCCATGCAAAATGATATGCTTATATAAATTAGTTTGGGTTGTATCATTCATTTTATCTATAAGAAAAGGAACTATCAAGGGTTTGGGTTGAGTGAAAAATTTCTGCCAATATTTATTCTCTATAAAAATACCTTTACGATCTCCACAAGAACACATTATATGCTCTTCATGTTTACCCTTCTTGCTTTCATCTTCAATATACCCCACAAACCCTTCAATATTAGTCAGTAATTCCCACTGATTTTCTAATGATAATTTCAAAAGATTATCTAATTTCCTATAAAATATTTTATCAGCTACCACTCTTTTCTCTTCCTCAATACGTTCTAAACTATCATTATACCAATCAGCTAACACTTTAGCTTTATCATTCAATTGTTTAATCTCTAATTCAACCGCTTTTTCAAATTGTTTTTCTACCATTAAAGAGTCTCTAAGCTTTTCAATTTTAGGTGTATGTTCCAAAAATAACTCAGAAAGATAACCATAAGTATCATTAAACTTTACCGCCCAATATCCCTCATAAAAATCTATTAACTGAACAGTATCTAATAAATCAAGATACTCAATAGGTTCTTCAGCTGGAGTTGGAGCAGGTCTTATTTTAGCATTCATCACAGTAACTCCATATATTTTATTAGAATTAGTGGATAGTTTTTTCATGTTCTCAATGTCATAAAAACTTTGTTGTGAGTATAAACTCAAAAACATAAAAAATGTAATGGCTATAAATAATATTTTCTTCATTGATCTTTTGTAATCACCATCCAAATATAACTATTTTGATAGATAAATGTTGTTTTTTACTATAAATAGACCTGACAAGTCTCCAAATTTTATTCTTCCCTCACAACTACTTTCTTGCTGAATTGTTTAATTTCGCATTTTAATTTTTTACTGAAAAACATGTACAGAACACACACCAATGGAGAATTGCGTTTAAGCAATGTTAATGAAGTAGTTACCCTTTGCGGATGGATACAAAAATCACGTGAATTAGGAGCAATGACTTTTGTTGATTTGAGAGACCGCTATGGTATTACACAATTAGTGTTTGGTGAGGAACATACCAAAGTTGCTAAATCGCTTGGTAGAGAAGATGTAATACAAATTACAGGTAAAGTAATTGAGCGTGAAAGCAAAAACAACAACATTCCCACAGGAGAAATAGAAATTATTGTCGAGCAATTTACTTTACTCAACAAAAGCAAAACGCCACCTTTTACCATCGAAGATAAAACCGATGGCGGTGAAGAATTGCGTATGCAGTATCGTTACTTGGATTTAAGAAGAACCCCGGTGCGTAAAAACTTGGAGTTGAGACACAAATTAGCCATTGAGATTAGAAAATACTTGGATGCCATAGAATTCTTAGAAATCGAAACGCCTTATTTAATTAAATCCACCCCCGAAGGAGCAAGAGATTTTGTAGTGCCAAGTAGAATGAACCCCGGACAATTTTACGCTTTACCTCAATCGCCACAAACCTTTAAGCAATTATTGATGGTTAGCGGCTACGACCGTTATTATCAAATTGTGCGTTGTTTTAGAGATGAAGATTTACGTGCCGACCGTCAGCCGGAGTTTACACAAATTGACTGCGAAATGGCTTTTGTAGAGCAAGAAGATATTTTAAACACTTTTGAAGGAATGATGGATTATCTTTTCAAAAAAGTTAAAAATATTGAATTAAAGGCCTTCCCAAGAATGAGCTATGCTGATGCCATGCTAAACTACGGTTGCGATAAACCCGATATTCGTTTTGGAATGACCTTTAATTATATGGGTGATGTTGCTAAAAACAAAGGTTTTAATGTTTTTGACAGTGCTGAAACCGTAATTGCTATTGTTGCTGAAGATTGTGCTTCTTTTACCCGAAAACAATTGGATGCACTTACTGATTTTGTTAAAAGACCTCAAGTTGGAGCAAAAGGATTGGTTTATTGTAAATATAATGAAGACGGAACATTAAAATCTTCCGTAGATAAATTTTACAGCGAAGCAGATTTAAAAGCTTGGGCAGAAAAATGCAACGCCAAAGCTGGTGATTTAATTTTAGTTTTATCTGGAGATTTAGCAGCTACTCAAAAACAAATGAACGATTTACGTTTGCACTTGGCTAACGAATTAGGCTTAAGAAACCCTAATGAATATGCTCCGTTGTGGGTGTATGATTTTCCATTATTGGAATGGGATGAAGAAAGTAGTCGTTACCATGCGATGCACCACCCGTTTACTTCTCCAAAAACAGAAGATTTACATTTATTGGAAACCGACCCCGGAAAAGTGAGAGCTAATGCTTACGATTTAGTACTAAATGGCACAGAAATAGGCGGAGGTTCTATTCGTATTCACGATAGAGCAGTACAATCTAGAATGTTTGACTTACTTGGTTTTACCAAAGAAGAAGCTCAAGCACAATTTGGCTTTTTAATGAATGCTTTTGAATATGGAGCTCCTCCACACGGTGGTATTGCTTTAGGTTTCGATAGACTTTGTGCTTTATTTGGCGGACAAGAAACCATTAGAGATTTTATTGCCTTCCCGAAAAACAACAACGGTAGAGATGTAATGATAGATGCTCCTGCTACCATCGACCAAAAACAATTGGATGAGCTGTTTATTGATGTGAAGGGAGTTTAAGAATCCTCTTACTCTTTAACTAATCTCTCTCTTTGAAGAACATTTCCATGTCGGTCTTTTATCTTTAAAAAATAAATACCTGACTTATAACTTTCAAGATTTAGTTGGTTAGTATATATATTTATTAGTTGTTGCCCAACCGCATTATAAATTTCTAGTTGGTATTTTTCTTCTCCAAAAAACACCATTCCTTTAGTTGGATTAGGGTAAAAAGAAATATTGGTTTTGCCTATATTTTCTGCAATACTTACTGTACAATAAGTTATTGTTGGGGCAATTGTTCCAAAATTAAAATCTACAAATGGAGCTGTAGCCGGAGGTGTAGCATCACAAAAATCAAAACTTCCTGACATGGTGCCAAAATTAACTGATGAATCTTGAACAGTAAAAGATCCTGTATTTGTACCTGTTATCGTGTTGTAATTATAAAAACTATCTCCTATATCAAAACTACCATCATTATTAAAACTTGCGGAATTTGTTACTGTGTCTGCATTTAAAAAGCTTACTGTTAAACTTATTTGCCCTGTACTTGAATTATCAAAAACTTCATTATTCCACATACTATTGGATCCTGTTAGCGTACTATTATTAGTAAAATCTCCCATATTGGTCATATCAGTAAAACTCAACGAACCATCATTTACAAAAATGCCATTAACAAAATTGGTAAACTGAAAAAACTGAATGCTACCATTATTGGTAAAATTTCCATTATTGGTAGCACTATCTGCTAATAAGGTTGATCCTGAAAAATTAAAAAAATCGCCTTCATTCCACAAACTATCCACCACAGTAGATAACCCTTGAATAGTACCGTAATTATTCATCAGGTCATTGTTGTAAAAAGTTACCACATTAATAACTCCGTTGTTATTAATCGTTCCATCATTGTACAAACTATCAATACAATTAATACCTCCTGGATTATCCATAGTAATAAAGTTTGCCGCTGAATTAAATGTTAAAACTCCAGCATTAGTAAACGTTCCGGCAGTTAATAACAGATTTCTTATAATAGTTGTACCGTTGTTAGTAAACACTGCATTAGCACCACTTAACACTATATCTCTAGAAGAATTATCTTGCACCAAACTAGCTGTAGCGTTTACCGTAATAGAACCTGATGAATAAGCAAAACTAGTGTTTAACGTTACAGTATGATTAATAATTGCATCATCACCCGGAATTGGAACTCCAAAAGGTGTCCAAGTAGCAGGATTTGTCCAATTACCATTTTGAGTTGAAGTATAAGTGGTAGCGTAAGTATTAAAAATGAATGCTATTGATAATACGAATGTAAAAAGGTGTTTTGTTTTCATCTGTATATTCTATTACATAATTATATCTACAAAGCTATAAAAAAAACTAATAGTATAAATATGATTGTCAACATAATAAATACTCTTTAGAATGAATCTTAATAATTATTAATCTAAAGCTAAAATGTAGTAACTTCGCATTTTAAAACTACAGTAGGTAAACTAATGAACAAACAAATAGAAATAATGGCTCCAGCTGGTTCTTTTGAATCACTAATGGCTGCCATACAAGGAAGAGCAGACTCTATCTATTTTGGGATAGAACAACTAAACATGCGAGCAAAAGCTGCCAACAATTTTACTTTTGACGATTTAGAAAAAATTGCAGAAACATGCAATAGCAATAATGTTCGTTCTTACTTAACGCTAAATACCATTATTTACGATCATGATTTATCGTTAATGAAACGTATTGTTGACAAAGCAAAAGCTGCAGGAATAACTGCTGTTATTGCTTCCGATCAAGCGGTAATTAATTATGCTTCTTCAATCGGTTTTGAAGTGCATATTTCTACACAAACCAATGTTACCAACTTAGAAACTATTAAATTTTTCTCGCATTTTGCTGATGTAATGGTATTAGCAAGAGAGCTTAGCTTAATACAAGTAAAAAGTATTACAGACGGCATTAAAAAAGAAAATATTACCGGTCCTTCAGGGAACTTGGTAGAAATAGAAATTTTTGCTCACGGAGCTTTATGTATGGCTGTTTCAGGGAAATGCTATTTAAGTTTACACACCAATAATTCTTCTGCCAACAGAGGTGCTTGTGTACAAAATTGTCGCAGAACTTACGAAGTAAAAGATGAAGAAGGCAACGAATTGTTAATTGACAATGAATACATTATGTCTCCAAAGGATTTATGTACCATTGGATTTATTGATGATATTATTAATGCTGGCGTAAAAGTATTAAAAATTGAAGGAAGAGGAAGAGCTCCAGAATATGTTAAAACAGTTACTGAGTGCTACCGAGAAGCTGCTGACGCATATTTAGATGGCACTTACTCCAAAGAAAAAATTGAAGGTTGGAACCAACGCTTAGCAACAGTTTACAACAGAGGTTTTTGGGATGGCTATTATTTAGGTCAGGAATTGGGAGAATGGTCAGAAGGACATGGTTCGCAAGCTACTACTAGAAAAAAATTCTTGGGTCAAGGCATTAAGTATTTTCCTAAAATTAATATTGCTGAATTTAGAATTGAAACCCACTCATTAAGTGTTGGCGATAAAATATTAATTACCGGCCCCACAACAGGAGTTATTGAAACTACTGTTAAAGAACTTCGAGTAGATGATAAACCTGTAGAAAAAGTCGAAAAAGGAGTAAACTTTTCTACTCCTATTGATGAAATTATCCGACCGTCAGATAAGTTATACAAAGTAATTCCTGCCGAATGATTCGCATTACCCACCAAAGAGAAAAATGTATAGGCTGCAATTATTGTGTTGAAATAGCTTACGACCGCTGGCGTATGTCTAAAAAAGACGGCAAATGCACATTAATTGGCAGTAAAGAAAAGAGAGGTTTCTACAATGTAGTAGTTGGTGATGATGAATACATCGCCAATGTAAATGCCGCAAAAGCTTGTCCGGTAAAAATAATTAAGGTAGAAAAGGTAAAATAGTTTAAAGGGTTATTTCAGTTAATCTTGCTGCTTTAATTTCTCAAAAAACTCTTTTTGAAAAGCTTCTAATTCCTTTGGTGGGTAATAAGAATGTGCTCCCCAAATAATTTTATTAATGGTATTATTTCCTTGTCGGATTTCTAAGTAATAAGACATATTTCCAGGCTTATTAATGTCTTCTCCATATAAACTTAACTCATCAATTTTATTTAGAAAATACTCCGTATCTAATGCAGAAAGTTCTTTATAAAACACATCTCTTTCGTAAACAAAATCTCTTTTATAAACCTTACCGTTTTCAAGCAACATATATTCTTCAAAATCGCCTGTAAAACCTCCTCCTCTACCAACACAATATTTCATTTCGCTGTTATTGCTTTTGTTATTAGTTGTTGTATCTGTATTTGATTTTGTTGATGAACAACTAAAAAACATGCTAAAAAATATAAGTAATGATAAGATTTGTTGCATTAATGAGTTGTATTTATTTTACCAATTTGAAACAGCATTATTAAAAATATCTTGCGTTAACTGACCATTAATATCCTTAATGAGGTCATCTTCTATGGTAGTTAAATTAATGGATGATTCAAAATCGGCATAACGGGTAAAGCTTCTTTCAAAGCTTTGTTTATCGTCTTTGGTATTAGTAAAAATTACATTTACAGTAATAGAAAGTCTATTGGTTGCCGCTGTTTGGTCACCTTGAATAGCGTTTGGTGTTATAGTATAACCTGTTATGCTTCCTTCAAATTGCAAATCACCAGAAGCAGGCAACATTTGTAAGCTGGTTTGAGAAACAAATACATCTTTCAAGGCTTCACTAAAGGTCTGACTTAAATTCGGATTAGCTAAAGGAGCATAATTCTGAAAAGTCTTTACAGAAAAGGTTTTTATTTCAGGAGCAATAGAGGCTCCAGTAAAAGAATAATCTACTTTACATGAAAAAAATATCATGAGGAAGGCAAGAATAATATAATGGTATTTTTTATTCATTAATATCGTATTCTTTAATTTTTCTGTAAAGTGTTCTTTCAGAAATACCTAACTCTTCAGAAGCTTTTCTTCGCTTATTGTTGTGTTTTCTCAATGCTTTAACAATCATTTCTCTTTCTTTATCAGCCAAAGATAAAGATTCTTCTTCCACTTCTTCATGATCTGAAAAATCATCTTCAGGATTGATAATTTGAGGTTTATACACTTCTGCAGATAAAGGTTTTTCCGTATCTAAATCATCACTTTTAGCATATAATCTTTTTATGCTGTTTATCATGGAAGTATTTTCTTCAGAATCGGAAACCAACGGTTGTTTTGTATTTCCATTGCTAATAATCCCGAAAACCAATTTTTTCAACTCATTCACATCATCTTTTAAATCAAACAACACTTTATACAAAATATCTCTTTCAGACATATCTGAAGTATCCCCTTTATATAAAGCTGGTAATTGAGAGGTATTACTATCTAATGGTAAATAATTAGCTAAAATATTGGCTGAAATTTCTCTGTTATTTTCTATTACTGATATTTGCTCAGTCACATTCTTTAACTGACGAATATTTCCCGGCCAACGATAGTTAATAAGCAACTCAACCGCATCAGGTGTTAACTGAACACTTGGCATACGGTATTTTCCCGCAAAATCTGAAGCAAATTTTCTGAATAACAAATGTATATCTTCTTTTCGCTCTCTTATCGGAGGTAAATCTATCGGCACTGTATTTAATCGGTAATATAAATCTTCTCTAAACTTACCTTTTTTAACTGCTTCGGGTAATTTTACATTAGTTGCAGCAACAATTCTAACATCAGTTTTTTGCACTTTTGATGAACCTACTTTAATAAATTCACCTGTTTCCAATACTCTTAATAACCTGGCTTGTGTAGGTAAAGGCAATTCACCAACCTCATCTAAAAATATGGTACCTCCATCAACTACTTCAAAATACCCTTTACGAGCTTCATGAGCTCCCGTAAAAGCACCTTTTTCATGTCCAAAAAGTTCAGAATCTATAGTTCCTTCGGGAATTGCACCACAGTTTACAGCAATATATTTATTATGTTTTCTGGCACTTAATTGATGAATAATTTGAGGCATTACTTCTTTCCCTACTCCACTTTCTCCTGTAATTAAAACAGATAAATCAGTAACTGCTACCTGAGCAGCTATGTTTATAGCCCTGTCTAACATTAGCGAGCTGCCAATAATTCCAAAACGCTGTTTTATTTGTTGTGTATCCATAATGGTTAAACCTTTTAACTTATATCGCTCTCCCTAACAATGTTCCCCCTGTGCAATCTTCTATATAAACAGTTACATAATCGCCTACTTTGTAATTTTCTTTAGGAAAAACCACTACTGTATTTTGTGAAGTTCTTCCTGCCAATTCATTATCAGAGCGTTTAGATTTTTTTTCTACCAACACTTCAAATGTTTTACCAACATAAGCTTGGTTTCTTTCTAATGAATGGGCACTTTGTTTATCTATAATTTCTTGTAATCTTCTACTTTTTACTTCTTGAGGAACATCATCCTTAAACTTACGTTGAGCTTGTGTATTAGGTCTTTCAGAATAATTAAACATGTAAGAAAAATCGTACTTTACGTAATCCATTAATGATAGTGTATCTTGATGATCTTCTTCTGTCTCCGAACAAAAACCTGCAATAATATCAGCAGAAATAGAACAATCAGGAACAATTTTTCTAATGCTATCAATTCTATCCATATACCATTCTCTAGTATATCCTCTATTCATCATTTCTAAAATTCTGTTACTTCCACTCTGAAAAGGCAAATGAATATAATTACAAATGTTATCGTATTTAGCCATCACATGCAAAAATTCATCTGTCATATCTTTAGGATGTGAAGTAGAAAACCTCACTCGCAACTTCGGACTAATTTGAGCTACTTTTTCCATCAATTGAGCAAAATTGATGCTTTGAGCTTTTTCTTCTTCCGATAAATTTTCATAATATTTTTTCAATCCTTCTGTACCATACCACAAGTAAGAATCTACATTCTGACCCAATAAAGTAACCTCTCTATAACCCCTATCAAATAAATCTTGAGCTTCTTTTAAGATACTTTCAGGATTTCTACTTCTTTCTCTTCCTCTAGTAAAAGGCACTACACAAAAAGTACACATGTTATCGCAACCACGGGTAATGGAAATAAATGCCGTAACTCCGTTGCTTAACAACCTTACCGGACTAATATCTCCATAAGTTTCTTCTTTAGATAAGATAACATTTACCGCTTTTTTACCTTCGTCCACTTGAGCTACTAAATTGGGTAAATCTCTGTAAGCATCAGGACCAACCACTATGTCAACAATTTTTTCTTCTTCTAATAATTGTGATTTTAATCGCTCTGCCATACAACCTAACACACCAATTACCAACTCCGGTTTTTTCTTTTTTTCTTTATTGAAAACCGTTAATCGTTGTCTTACCGTTTGCTCAGCTTTTTCTCTAATCGAACAAGTATTAACCAATACTACATCCGCTTCTTCCAAATTATTAGTAGTACCATAACCACTTTCAGCTAAAATAGAAGCAACTATTTCACTATCAGAAAAGTTCATCTGGCATCCATAACTTTCTATGTAAACTTTTTTATTATTGGTTTTATCCGTATCTGCTAACAAGGTCGCAGAACCTTGAACAGCCTCATCTATTACTTTATTTCCTAATTCCATATTAATATTTTAAGAACTACAAAATTAGCCAATTTTTATGAGTTATGACAAAATGACATCAAAAGAAAAAGCTTTTGTTACCCCTCTACTTCTACATCATAAATAGAGTTATTCTAATTTTTACCAAAATATAATGGTAGGTTTATAAACAGTTATTAATTTTACTGACCTATAAAAATCTAAAAGTAAAACTATGAAACTACAAAATTACGCTCAAGGACAATGGGTAGAAGGCTCAGGTAAAGAAAAACCATTATTTGATGCCATTACAGGCGAACAAATTGCTACTGCTTCAAGCGAAGGTTTAGATTTTGCAGCCATGATGGATTTTGCTCGTAAAGTAGGCGGTCCAACTCTTAGAAAAATGACTTTTCAGGAAAGAGGACTGATGCTAAAAGCTTTGGCCATGCATCTTTTAACCTTGAAAGCAAAATACTACGAAGTAAGTGCTAAAACAGGTGCTACAAAAGTAGATAGTTGGATAGATATTGAAGGTGGAATTGGTAATTTGTTCGCTAATGCCAGTCTTAGAAGGCAATTTCCTGACGAACCTTTTTATGTAGATGGAGAAACTGCTCCACTTTCTAAAAATGGCACTTTTATAGGTCATCATATTATGGTTCCTAAGCAAGGAGTAGCCATTCATATTAATGCGTTTAACTTTCCTATTTGGGGAATGTTGGAAAAAATTGCTGTCAACCTAATGGCCGGTGTTCCAGCTATTGTTAAACCGGCAACATTAACTTCTTTCCTGACCGAAGCAATGGTGAAAGATATTATCGACTCCAACATACTTCCAGCAGGAGCATTACAATTAATTTGTGGTTCTGCCAATGGAATTTTAGACCATGTTACCAACCAAGACGTGGTTACATTTACAGGCTCTGCTTCAACCGGAAAAATGCTTAAAGCACACCCTCGTTTGTTAGAAGAAGCTGTCCCATTTAATATGGAAGCTGATTCATTAAATGCAAGTATTTTGGGTGAGGATGCTATTCCTGGAACGGAAGAGTTTGATTTATTTATAAAAGAAGTACAACGAGAAATGACAGTAAAAGCTGGACAAAAATGTACGGCTGTTCGTAGAATTATTGTTCCAGAAAAATTAGTGGAAGATGTACAAATTGCTTTAGGAAAAAGATTGGCTCAAACGGTTATAGGAAATCCTGCTGTAGAAGGTGTTAGGATGGGTTCTTTAGCAGGATTAGAGCAAGTAAAAGAAGTAAAAGAAAAAGTAGCTCAACTTTCTGCTAGTCAGAAAATAGTTTTTGGAGATATCGATAATTTTGAAGTTACCGGTGCTGACAAAAGTAAAGGTGCTTTTTTATCGCCCATCTTATTTTTAAACGAAAATCCATTTACCAATACCGATTGCCACAACATTGAAGCATTTGGTCCGGTATCAACCATAATTCCCTACAAAACATTAGATGAAGCCATTGAATTAGCCAATATGGGCAAAGGTTCTTTGGTTTGTTCTATTGTTACCAATGATGATAAAATTGCGAAAGAATTTGTGTTAGGTGCGGCTTGTATGCACGGACGAATTTTAATATTAAATGCTGCTTGTGCTAAAGAAAGTACCGGACATGGATCTCCTATGCCTTTGCTTACTCATGGTGGACCGGGAAGAGCTGGCGGTGGTGAAGAAATGGGTGGAAAACGTGGTATTTTGCATTACTTACAACGTACTGCTATTCAAGGTTCTCCAACAATGATTACAAAAGTTACCAACCAATATCAATACGGTGCTGAACAAAAAGAATTTGACAGACATGTTTTCCAAAAGTATTTTGAAGAAATTCAAATAGGCGAAACGGTTATTACCAGAAAACATACGGTTACTGATGCCGACATTGTTAACTTTGCTAACGTTAGTGGTGATCATTTTTACGCTCACGTAGATGCGACTTCTTTAGAAGGAACTATATTTGAAAAAAATGTTGCCCATGGATATTGGGTATTATCAAAAGCAGCAGGTTTATTTGTTGACGGTAAAAAAGGTCCTGTTTTATTAAACTACGGTTTGGATGAATGTAGATTTGTTAAGCCTGTTTATCCGGGAATGACTATTGGCGTTAGATTCACTGCTAAGGAAAAAATCTCTCAAGAGAAAAAAGATGAAACAGATATTAAGAAAGGAATTGTAAAATTCTTAGTAGATGTGTATGATGAAACAGGTGAAACGGTTGCTTTAGCTACTATCTTAACGATGGTTAAGTTTAAAAATCAAGACTAGATAGTTTATAAGGTTATTAGTTTGTAGTTTAACAACCTATGATTTTTGCCACGAATGCACTAATAGTAAGTATTCGTGGCAAAAAAATTAATTACTAATAAGAAGCCCTGAAATGAACGATATCTATTTAGCAATTAACCAATAACGAATAACAATTAACTATTCCTCTCCTTTGTTAATATACTTCCAAAGTAAATCTTTAAGTTCTAGTAAGCCTTGTTGGGCAACAGAAGAAATAAATAAATGAGGTACTTCCGGTAAGTCTTTTTCAATTTCATCTTTTAGTTCATCATCCAACATATCAGATTTAGAAACAGCTAATATTCTGTCTTTATCTAATAATTCCGGGTTATACGCTTTTAATTCATTTAATAGAATCTCGTATTCTTCATTAATATTTTTGCTGTCAGCAGGAATTAAAAACAACAATACCGCATTTCTTTCTATATGTCTCAAAAATCGTATACCTAATCCTTTACCTTCGTGAGCTCCTTCAATAATACCAGGAATATCTGCCATTACAAAAGAACGATAATCTCTGTAAGAAACAATCCCTAAATTAGGTACTAAAGTAGTAAAAGGATAATTAGCAATTTCTGGTTTTGCAGCACTAAGCACCGACAATAATGTTGATTTTCCGGCATTAGGAAAACCTACTAGCCCTACATCAGCCAATACTTTTAATTCTAATATTTTCCATGCTTCTTGACCATCTTCTCCGGGTTGTGCATATCTTGGAGCTTGGTTAGTTGATGATTTAAAATGAGAATTTCCTAATCCACCTCTGCCTCCCTTAAGTAAGATTTGCTCTTCACCATCTTCAGTTATTTCAAATAAAACCTCTCCCGTTTCACCATCTTTAGCAATTGTTCCTAAAGGCACTTCTACATAAACATCTTCACCTTCAGCACCAGTACTTCTAGAGCTACTACCATCTTCACCATGCTTGGCTTTAATATGTCGTTTGTATTTTAAATGCAATAAAGTCCATAGGTTTTTATTACCTTTCACAATTACGTGTCCACCTCTACCACCATCACCCCCATCTGGACCACCTTTAGGCTCATACTTCTCTCTTCTAAAATGCCTAGAACCTCTACCTCCTTTACCTGAAGTGCAGTGTATTTTTACGTAATCTATAAAGTTGGAGTTGGACATTGGTTGGTTTAAAAGTTAAAAGTTTGAGGTTTGAAGTTTAATTTCTAATCTCTAATATTTAATTAGCGTTATCGATAGCTGAACACAAACGATTGAAAATATCCTCAATGCTGCCTACTCCATTAATTTTTTCAAATTTGTTTTGAGAAGCATAAAAATCAGCCACTACAGCAGTTTGTTCGTTATATACTTTAATTCTGTTAGCAATAATATTTTCATCTAAATCATCTGCTCTTCCACTGTCTTTCCCTCTTTCTAACAAACGTTTTATTAATTCTTCTTTTGGTACATCTAACGCTAACATAATAGAAATAGCCGTATTTTTTGAAGTTAAAAATTTATCCAACGCTTCTGCTTGTGGAGTAGTTCTCGGGAAACCATCAAAAATAAACCCTTTAGCTTGTGGATTTTTATCTACCTCAGCTTCTAACATACTAATAGTAACTTCATCGGGAACTAAATTCCCTTTATCCATGTAACTTTTAGCTAATTTACCTAATTCCGTTTCGCCTTTAATGTTGGCTCTAAAAATATCTCCTGTTGATAAATGTACTAAACTATATTTATCAACTAATTTTGCTGCTTGTGTTCCTTTTCCTGCCCCCGGAGGACCAAATAATACTATATTCAACATATCTTTTTCGTTTTATAATTTCAAAACTATTTTATCATCTAATTCCTATTGCTCATCCAACACATAAATGGAACTAAGGTTTCTGCCATAGCCATCATAATCTAATCCGTAGCCCAATACAAAAGCATTTGGAATTTCTTTTCCTATATAATCAATTGGATAAGGTTTGTGGTAAGCCTCAGGTTTAAAAAGCAATGAAGCAATTTTTATAGAATTTACTTTTTTATTTTGCAAAATCTCATACAACTTCACTAAGGTATTTCCAGTATCTACAATATCTTCCACCAAAATAATATCTTGTCCTTCTAGGTCTTCATTTAAACCAATTAACTCATTTACTTTTCCTGTAGTGGTGGTTCCCTCATAAGAAGCTAGCTTTACAAAAGAAACCGTGCATTGCAGGTTAATTTCTTTCAACAAATCGCTCATAAACATAAAGGAACCATTTAATACCCCAATAAAAATAGGCGATTTACCACTGTAGTGTGTGTTAATTTCATTAGCAACATTACTTATGGAAGTTTGCAGCTCTTCAGCAGAAATGTATGGTTTAAAGGTTTTATCCTTAATTGTTATTTTACCCATTTTTATAAAAATTGGACTGCAAAAGTAGTAATTTTCTTAGTAGAACAGCAGTAATTTATTGGAAGATGTTTTTAAACTTTTGGGAATTAGAAAAAGCCCACAGGTTGATGATAACCCTTAGTGCATTAATTTATTGCAGAAGAAAACACTTCTTCTCCTGTTAGAAAATCTTCAACTCTAAAATCTGTACCACAAGAAGCACAATGAAAATAGATTACCGTCTTATTCTCATAATGCTCATCGTTTTTCACCACAATTTCTTCCCACATCGCTTCATCGCAATTACATTTCTTATGTTTCATTATATTACATACGATTTAGTGATGTGTATGACTTTTAAAGTGTCGGTTATTACTTCAAATACTTTTTCAAAATTGTTTCTTTCAGTTTTGGAACTTCTGCTATCTGTTTTTCCAATTCAGTTATTATAGTTTCTAGTTTTTCTATTTCTGCAACTACCTTTTTTTGTTCTTCGATAGTTGGTAAAGGGATTTTAATATCCGATATATTTTGTAAACTCAAATTGGCTCTTGCGACTTCTTTTTTCATTGACGTATATTCAGAAATAACGGTATCCGAGTTTAGAAAGTAATTCAAGAATTGATAATTTAGAAGGTTCGGATTACATCTAACAAGAGCAACAGCTTGATTAATATTTGCATTAACATCTAAATTATAAACTGCCGACCGACCAATCGAAGCACCAACAATATTAACTAAAACATCATTTTTCTCTAAAATTGAACGTTTCTGGATTTCATTAAATCTATTCTCCAAATATTTTTTCTTGCTAAAATCTAAATAGCCTTCTCTTACGTTTTCACTTGTCACGAACAGAACTTCTGGATTTCCTGTGTACGCAATGCCCTGCCACGTTGGAGACGAACCCTTGGTGATTAAAGTGGTAAGATTTCCTAAGGTTTCTACCTTGTAGGAATTTTTAAATAAATCATTAACTGAAGTGTTTATTTCCTCTTTCAATTTCTCAACCGCCTCAACCGCCTGTTGCTCTTGCTTTTCCATTGCTTCAATTTCAGAAACTATTTTTTTCTGAATGTCGATCGGTGGGAGAGGGATTGGGAAAGGTGCTAAATTAGTTCTTGTGATTTGAGGTTGAGCAGTTCCAGTAATCGTACTACTTAAATCTATATTTATTAAATAATTCTTCAAAAAACTCTTTAGTAAGCTTTCAGTTTTTGGCTTTACAACCATTGCATTTCCAGTAATCCAAGATTTTGGTTCAGTGAAATTAACTGTTCCACAAGTTGCACCTCTACAAGTAATAGCTATTTCAGATTCTTCGTGATTATATTCTGAATAATAACCAATTACACCATTAGCACCAAAAACTTTGTAGTTCCCTTTGCTTTGTAGTTCCTGTGAAGTGATTGTTTTAGGTTGATATATTTCACAGGTTTTTATCTAAAGTTGTAACTTCCCACTTACTCTCAATTCTTACTTTTTTTTTAACAGAGAGTGAAATGTTTTTTTCAAAGTCCACACGGTCAAACGTAAACATATCCACAAAGTTGTGGTAGCTCAGATTTTGTTGTAAATTTTCAGGCAATTCCAAATCATATTCACCTAAAAATGCTTTGTAAATGTAGAAGCTTGCTTTTTCGGGATTGGTAAAGCTGTCAGCATCATACAATTGGGTACACTCGTCTATACTTTTACTCCTTTGTATAGCGTGTATGCCTTCACTACCTCTACGGTTACTAAATTCATAACCTAAAAAGCGTTTTTCTTCGTTCTTTTCGCCTGTTTTTACCAACACTACCTTTTGAGGATATGCCAAAATAAAATACAGCAATTTATCTTGCTCAAGAGCTAGTATGTTCGTCCAAAGTTCCTGTTCGTTTTTGGCTCTAATTTTCTTAGTATATTCTTTATAAATTTCGTGTTGCTCAATGTTCTTGTTAGGTGATTTCTGTAACAGTGTTTTATAATCTTCAAATGTAATGGTGTCCCAAACGTGAGCTACATATTTTGCAAGCGGTTTTTCGATTCCGTTGATGGTTACATCTTGCAGGGAAACAAAACATTTTTTGATGGCTTCTTCCACATTATAAGCATCTGCATTATTTCTGCGTCTCAGAAATAAGGTAACGGTATTTGTTCCCGTTGCCATAAAAGTATTAGAGCCAAATTCTGCAATACCCAAAATTTCAAAATGTTTAAATAGAATTTCTCTAGTTTGCGAATAAATGCCTGTATTACTTAAAATACTGCTTGGTAAAATTATTCCTGCTACTCCACCATCCCTAAGTAATTGCTTTGTTCGTTCAATAAACAAACATTCTATTTCAGAACTTTGGTCGGTAAGTCGGTTATATAAATCAAAGCCGATTTTAGCTTTTTCTTCATCCATTAATCCCTTAAAAGCCGAAACGGAATAAGGCGGGTTTGAAATAATGACATCAAATTGCTTGTTGTCTTGCGGATAGGTTTTGTCGGTTTCCTTCAACAAATCCTTGAACTCTTTGGAAGTTGCAAAATCACCCAAACCATCACCGTGTATCACTTTTGCCAAACCATCACCGTGTAAATAACAACTTACTTTGGCTGTTTTAACCAATCGGTAATCCTTTTCAATACCATAAACGTAATCTTCAGCCCAATCAAATTGGTCTTCTTTCCATTTTTTTATGGCTCTTTTGGTTGTGGGGGTAAAATTGCTTTCGTCTAAACTGTCAATATAATTTTGTACTTCTTCCATTGATTCTGTTAGGAAGTGTCCACTACCTGCCGCATAATCAATTATAGCGGGCAACAAGTCGTTTTTATTCCCTTGTTCAATTTTCTGTGCTGTTATTTCCTGAAAGGGCAAACTCTTTATGATGAAACGAGCAATAGGAACAGGTGTAAAAAACTGTCCTGATTCTTGTTTTAATCCTGTGGTTAAGAGTAATTCAAAGAAATCGCTTAAAAACTGTTGACGGTAATTGTAACGAATTTGATATACTTGAAGCAATTCAACTACTTCCTTTACCACTTTTGCATTTTCTTCAAAAGAAGCATCATCATAAACTTCTTTTATGGCAAATTCATTGTTCTTTTTAAGCCTAATTTCGGTTAATATTTCTTTAAACTTGTCTTTGTATTGTGTTTCTACTTGTAAAAACTGCTTATCAAATTCACTGTCGCTTACATCTGTAACTTTCTTTTCCAAAAGTTCAAGCATTCCTCTATTATAAAGGTCTGTCAATCTTTTTTGAAAGGAAATATGATTGTCTTCTCCTTCAAGCCATTGAAAATGCAACTGCTCGTCTGAGTTTCTGTTTTCGTCAACAATTTTGCAAAGGAAAAGCGTAAATATTTTGTTGAAGGCGTTGGGTTTATCAGAAACTACATTATGTCTTAGTATTTCCAAAAAACGATTAAAAATAAAACTGCTGTCTTCTTGTTTTAAAACCTTTAAATCATTCTTGGTAAGTGCTTTGCTTTGAAATTCATAAGGCGTAACCCAGCTATCAAAAATACCATTGGTTTTAGGAAGTTTATTCCAACGCTCAAAAAAGTCTTTTACATTTCCTGCTTGTCGGTAATCATCTTCAATTTTTACAATAATATTTTTAAACTCAATGCTGTTTCCTTGAAGTTGCGAAGCGTAAAGCATAAGAATATCAGCATCTTTATCCTGTTGGAAGTAAGTAAAAAGCTGCCCACCATTACGTTCTAAATTTTTAAATTCTTTTTCAAATTCTGCTCCCCAAGTTTTGCATTCAATCATCAAGTAAGCTGAGCCATCATCACGAGTTACCAAAACATCTAACCTTCCACTGGTGCCATGTCCAGTTCTCCAAGTTTTTTCTAAAACTATATTTTGAGGTGGATAACCCTTTTCAAGCAATCTATCCACACATTCAAGAACAACCCAATTTTCAGCCTGTGAAAAATTTTGAGTTGTTTTGCTTTCTCCTTTTATTTTATTACCAAAATTAAAAATAGATTTGTCAAAATCAATTTCAATAGCATAGCCATTGTATTTTTTATGAAAAATACCAGAAGTATTCTCTTTAGGTGTAAATCCTAATGTCTGTATGAAGTTTTTGTAGTTCATTAGAATTTAATTTTCCCTTGTTTCACATTCTTATTTCTCAAATATTTTGATTGGTTCTCTGCTAATGCGTGAACTTTTTCAGTACAATTATATTGGTAAGCTTCTTTTGCAAATTTATCAGCAAAATAGAAGTCTTTCACTGTATTATAATCTAACTTAAAAAGTTTAGCTAGTAGTTCCAATTTTGCAACAGAGAAACTCTTTCGGTCATTTTCAATACCACTAATTGCGGGAGTATTAATTTTAATCAAAGCTCCAAACTCAGTTTGACTCCAACCTTTTTTCTCTCGCTCTGTTTTTATGAATTTACCGAAACTTCCCATTTTACAGTATTATCAATTTTTGTTTTATCTAATTTGGGTAAAATTAATATTTTAACTCATTTCCGCAAAATATTTTTTGAGTTATAAAAAAACTTATCCTATTTCAACATTCTATTTTAATTTAACCAACTGTTTACAGGGGCTTAAAGCAGATGTAATTGGTAGTTTTTATTATCGGTTTGCAGGAAGCTGTCTATCCACAAAAAAAAGCTAATTTTGCAGCATGAGTTTAGAGAAAGAAATAGCAAAAAGAAGAACTTTTGGCATTATTAGTCACCCCGATGCGGGTAAAACAACGCTTACCGAAAAATTATTATTATTTGGTGGTGCGATACAAACGGCAGGTGCTGTAAAATCTAATAAGATTAAAAAAACAGCTACTTCCGATTTTATGGAAATTGAAAAGCAAAGAGGAATTTCTGTTGCTACCTCGGTAATGGCCTTTAACTATAAAGATACTAAAATCAATATTCTAGATACTCCCGGTCACAAAGATTTTGCTGAAGATACTTATAGAACATTAACCGCTGTAGATAGCGTTATTTTGGTAATTGACTGTGCCAATGGTGTGGAAGCTCAAACCAAAAAACTGATGGAAGTTTGTAGAATGCGAGATACGCCCGTTATTGTTTTCATCAATAAAATGGATAGAGAAGGTCAAAATCCATTTGATTTGTTGGATGAAATTGAAACTACTCTAGACATAAAAGTAAGACCTTTAAGCTGGCCAATAAGCATTGGAGCAACTTTTAAAGGCGTTTATAATTTATATGAAAAACACCTGAATTTATTTGATTCCAATAAAACAAAAATTGAAAGAGAAATTGTAAGCATTAAAGACCTAAACGATCCTTTATTGGATGAAATAATTGAAGATGACGCTCCAAAATTGAGAGAAGATGTAGAGCTTATTGAAGGTGTTTATGATGCCTTTGATGTAGAAAAATACCGTGCTGGAGAATTGGCTCCCGTATTTTTTGGTAGTGCCTTAAATAATTTTGGTGTTCAAGAATTGTTGGACACATTCTTAGCAATTGCTCCAAGCCCAAGAAGCAGAGCAACCAACATAAGAATGGTAGAACCTACAGAGCCTAATTTTACAGGATTTATTTTTAAAATTCACGCCAACCTTGACCCTAAACACCGAGATAGAATTGCTTTTTTAAGAATTTGTTCTGGAACATTTGAAAGAAATAAGTTTTACTACAATGTTGCTACCGATAAAAAATTAAGATTTAACAATCCTACCAGTTTTATGGCTCAGGATAAAAGCGTTATTGATGAAGCTTTTCCGGGTGATGTAATTGGTTTATATGATGCCGGAAATTTTAAAATTGGCGATACGCTTACCGAAGGAGAAAAAATAGAATTCCAAGGAATTCCAAGTTTCTCTCCGGAAATTTTCAAGGAACTGATTAACAAAGACCCTATGAAAACCAAACAGTTGGAAAAAGGTATTCAGCAGCTCACGGATGAAGGGGTGGCTCAGCTATTTATTCAACAGCCGGGTAACAGAAAAATTGTTGGTACAGTTGGAGAATTACAATTTGAAGTTATTCAACATCGTTTAAAACATGAGTATGGAGCATCGGCAGAATTTGAAGCTAAGAGTTTGCATAAAGCTTGTTGGATGACTTCAGACAATGAAGCAAAAGTAGAAGAATTTAAAATGCGGAAAAGTCAATACATTGCTATAGATAAAGACGGAAATGATGTATTCTTAGCTCAAAGTGCCTTTTTATTACAAAGTGCACAAGCTGATTATCCGGAAATAACATTCCATACTACTTCTGAATTTAAAAAAGAATTAGCTTCAAATTAGACCTATGAAAGCCAAACAAAACAAAATATTAGTCCCAGTAGATTTTTCAGAACAATCATTAATTGCATTGAAACAATCTTACAATCTTGCTAAAATTCAAGATGCTGAAATTGTTTTGCTTTATGTTTTAGAAGAACTTAATCCGGTAATAAAAGTATTTTTTTCAGAAGTTAGTGGATTAAAAGAAGCAGTAGAAAAAAACCTAAAAACCCTAGCCGAAGATTCCTCTAAAGAATGTGGCGTACCTATTTCTTATATACTTACCAAAGGTTCTGTTTACAATAAAATTGTAAAAACAGCTAAATCCATCAAAGCAAAAATGATAGTGATGGGAACCCAAGGGGCTGCAAGAGGTAAATTTATTGGTTCTAACTCTTTACGAGTGGTAAAAACTTCTCCTTGTCCGGTAATTACCATTAAAGGAAAGAAGCACCAAAAAGGTTGTAAAAAGATTTTGCTTCCGTTAGATTTAACCAAAGCAACAACTGACAAAGTGAACATTGGCATTAAATTAGCCAAACTATTCAATGCACAAATTAATGTGGCTTCTATTATTCTGTCTGACAAAAATGAAGCTTTATCAAAACTTGAAGGGCAGATTAATGAAGTGAAAGAAGTAATAGAAAAAGAAAATATTAAATGTGAAACAACGTTAATCCCTATAGAAAAAGGCAAGAAAAAATTAGTTAGTGCTTTGCTCGATTATGCTGAAGACATTTCCGCTGATTTAATTTTAATAATGACTCAACAAGAAAACGATTTTAAAGAATTATTTATAGGCTCAAAAGCTCAAGCCATCATTAATAAATCTGAAATACCCGTTATGAGTGTGTTGCCACAAAAGAAATTTGAACAAAAAAACAAGTAGCTACAAATGAAACTAATCATTACAATTATATTAGCGTTATTAACGACTTTAGCTGTTGCTCAAGATACCAATAAAGTAGATGCCAACGGTAAAAAACAAGGTTATTGGGAAAAATATCATCCTACAGGTTATCTTAGATATAAAGGTCTGTTTAAAAATGATAAGCCAACCGGAATGTTTTTATATTATAATGATGAAGGCAAACTAAGTATGAAAGTGCATCATTTAAAAAATGGCTCTTATGCGAACTTTTATTATACAACAGGAGAATTAAAATCTACCGGAAAATATGAAAATCAGGAAAAAGACAGTTTATGGACCTATTACAGTATAACCGGACATGTTTTATCTGAAGAGTTTTATGTAAGTGGTATAAGAGAAGGAATTTGGAAAGTTTATTATCCTAATGGTAATGTTGCAGAAGAAAAAAACTATACTAACAATATTGAAGAAGGTGATTGGAAAACATATTATGAAAACGGTAAAATAAAATCGCACCTTACGTATGTAAAAGGCAGATTAGAAGGCAAAGGAATTTACTATTATCAAAATGGATTGATGCAATTGGCAGGAAAATATACTAAAGATGTAAAACATGGGATGTGGTTATACTACAACGAAGATGGAACGACCAAAAAGAAAGAAGAGTACAATTATGGAAGACGTATTGATGACAATAAAGATGATATGATTATTAATACCGATACCATTAAAAAAGAGAAAAAAGATTATTTAGAATTTGAAGATTTATTCAAACAAAACTAAACCTACCAATAAACAAAAAACAAATGAATAAGAAAGGAAAAGTGCTAGTAGCAATGAGTGGAGGGATTGACAGTTCTGTGGCTGCTTTGTTACTACACGAACAAGGGTATGAAGTAATAGGAATGACCATGAAAACATGGGATTATGCTACTTCTGGAGGCGCAAGAAAAACTACTGGCTGTTGCAGCTTAGATGATATTAATGATGCTAGAATGTTAGCTGTAGAAAACGGTTTTCACCATATAATTTTAGATATCCGTAAAGAATTTGGCGATTTTATTATAGATAATTTTGTTGATGAATACCTTGCAGGAAGAACACCAAACCCTTGTGTTTTATGCAACACCCATATTAAATGGGATGCACTTTTAAGAAGAGCTGATCAATTAGGCTGTGAGTTTATTGCCACAGGACATTACGCTCAAATCCGTCAGGAAAATGGCAGATATATTATTTCTAAAGGGTTGGATGAAAACAAAGATCAATCTTATGTATTGTGGGGACTTTCTCAAGAAAGTTTAGCAAGAACTATTTTTCCTCTTGGCGGAATGGACAAACCAACTATTCGCCAAATGGCATTTGATAGAGGTTACAAAGAATTAGCAAAGAAAAACGAAAGTTTTGAAATTTGTTTTGTTCCAGACAATGATTACAGAGGTTTCCTAAAAAGAAGAATAGATGGTTTAGAAGAAAAAGTAGATGGTGGAGATTTTTTAGATACCGAAGGCAATATAATTGGTAAACATAAAGGCTATCCGTTTTATACTATTGGTCAGCGAAAAGGCTTAGAGCTTGCCTTTGGCGACCCTCGTTATGTGGTAAAAATTGATGCTGCAAACAACCAAGTAGTGTTGGGAACAAAAGAAGATTTAAAGAAAAAAGAAGTTTTTGTACGCAATCCCAACATTATAAAATACGAACAAATTACCAACGAAATGGAGGCTCTTAGCAAAATCCGTTATAAAGACAAGGGTAAATTGAGCAATTTAGTTCCGCTAGAAGATGGTAGAATAAAAATTGAATTTTTTGAAGATGTACAAGGTGTAGCTCCAGGACAATCGGCTGTTTTTTATGATGGTAACGACCTTATTGGTGGTGGTTTTATTGATAATAATTAATTACAATATTACCTAAACAAGTACATTTTACCATATCCTTTTTTAAAGTAGTTATCAGCACTTGTTTCTCGGTGTTCGATATCGTTATTGTTAATTTTGGTAATCACTCTATAAAGATAAAGTCCGTTGGCAAGCCTATCGCCATATTGGTCGGTACCATCCCAAGCAAAATCTGAGATATTCCTACCTATTTTAATGTTACCCAATTCTTCTTTGTGTATTTCTCTCACTACTTTTCCGGTAATGGTAATAATTTGAATTTTAAAGATGTCCGGTACTTGGCTTCCCGTTAGTGTGAATACAAAACGTGTCGATGTCGTAAACGGATTAGGATAATTAACAATATTGGTAATAGTTGACTTATGAATTACTTCAAAACCAATTAAATAATCATTACTTCCCGATTCATTTTTAGATACATCATTGGCTTGAACTCTCAGTTTATATTGCCCATCTTTATCAAAATAAGCAGGGTAGATTATTTTAGCACTGTTTTTTGGTAAAGAAGCCGGAATAAACTGCATCATTTCTTGTCCGTTACTGTTAAAGTAAATTCTTTTTTCAACGCCATCTGGGGAGGTAATCCATACAGCAAAATCGGCAGTATCGTTTAAGGCTAAAAACAAATTTTCATCTTTCAACTCAATTACAATTTCAGGTTTTGGCGAAACAATATCACCATCTAAAATATGTGTTCCATCAAAAGTAACATCTAACAACGGATTGATTTTATCATCATGCACATAAAAAGGAATTTCTGCCAAATTATTAAAGTGGTATTTTTCTAATTGGTCATTATTCGGGTTTACCTCAATAAGCAAACTGTTTATCCCAGCCATTCCTTGTGTTGAAAATTCTAAGTTAACCATCAGTACACTGTCTGCCAATAATGGGGCTTGTCTAGGATAATTTATAGGAATTACCTGATTGTATTTATTCAATACATTAAAAGCAATTAACAAACTGTCCATATTGTGTCGACTAATATTTTTCACGGCTATAGAAAGTCTTATTTTCTCACCTTCTTGCACAGTATCATTATAAAAAGAAAAGTAAATATTTGGAGAAAGAGCCGCTTCAGGAATATCTTCATAAGTTACTTGCCATCTATGTAATTGCGGTGCTGTAAACAAAGAGTCATCAGTAATATGAGCGTTTAATTTTAAGTAAGGATATTGACTTGCATTTATTTGATTGGTAATTCTAATATCTCCTGAATCTGTAGGTAAGTTACTAATCAACAAGGTTTCATTGCCATTATTATCAATACCAAAAACATTTAAAACAGTACTATCTTTTGAAGGATTTTCCAGTGGTGTCATTCGCCACGAGAGAGAATCCCAACTGACGGCAGGTCCTAATGGCGGGGAAAATATATTTCCAAAATTTGCAGAACCAGTAATGGTAGCACTTACAGAAATACCTTTTTCTGTAATACTCGAACCGACATTTTCTACTACAGAAGTAGGAGTTCCTTTTTTAACAAAAAAAGCAAAAGGCAAACTATCTTGAGCCATTGGAATTTGCGTTGCTCCAAGATTAGTTAAAGCAGTATTTACATTGGTTGGAAGTGGTGCATAACCCCAAAACATATTCCAGTACCAAGTCCACGCAAGCACATAATATCCATTAGGAACACTATCTGTAAGCATATTTGCCAACGCATTCATTTGAGCAGGGTCTGCATTTTGGAATATAAAAAATTTAGATGGTGCCTGGTTCGGATTTGAACCAGGAATGTTAAGCTGACCCATATTCATTTCTAAAGGTTTCCAATAATCAAAAGAAATGGTATCTAAAACAGTAACATGAATAGCACTATTTGCTCCCCAACCATTTCCTGCAATTCTTTGTTGATCAATAAAATATGAAGGAATTGAACCTTCTGACCAGTTGGTTGGTCCATTTACTGTTGCACTTCCTATAGCTCCATCTGTAAGTGCTTTTAATGTACTTACTTTATTTTGAAAACTAAACAATCTATTAGGCCTGCTATACCCTACTAATTGCATAGGATTATTTTCAAATTGGAAGATATGTTCTTGTTGCCAACCTTCTTTGTTTTGAATGTATTGAAAAGAACGCATTTGCCAATTATAACTGGCTGTTGAAGACGAATCTTTACTTACTCTCCAAAAGTAAACCATACTATCAGGCATATTTTGCAAAAGGTTGGGCGTCCAAGTTACAACTCCTCCGGGCTGACTGAATAAAGTAACTCTTTCCTTAATCGGACTATTAAAATAATCTGTTGTATCTACTTCAAAAACATAATCTGCAGGAGCCTGAAACGGAAATGCTGTTGATGCTTTAAGGGTTATTCCCTGATTGGGAACAATTGAAAAATGATAAGGATAAACAGGTAAAATATTATCCGAACGAATATTTAATTGTTTTGAAACTACATTATTGTTTTCATTAAGTTCATCAATGTTAATTGGAGGGGCATCTATCATAATGGTAAAATTATTCATCCCCATTCCTCTGATAACATCTACAGAAAATTTAAAAGTAAAGGTATCTTTATAATGTGGAGCTGCAATAGATTTTAAATACGTAGTATCAGAAAAGTTGGCGTTTGGATAATCTCTAGTAATGCTTAAAATGATAGTGGTGTCGATAGCTTTGCCTAAATTGGTTACAATTACATTTACCTCAAAAGAATCTAATGCTGAAGTAACAATATTCGGATTAAAACTAACCGATGCCTGGTTAATCATGTAATCAGGTTTTTCAAAGGTGTGCAACTTTATTGCCGGGTCTCCATGGTAAGTAATATTAAGAGCTGTTGCATTATCAAAGTTCTTAATGCTTGCTCCTGTTGATTGTGTGGTATAAGCTGTTGTACTTTGAATATGTTCGGCAACACTTTTTCCATAATTTTTGTAGGAAATATTCTTATAAAATTCATTGGCAAACTTATTTAAGGCAAAAGAAGTCGCTAAATCTACAGAAGAAACAAAACCAATTACACCACTGTTATCAATAATAACATGCTCCTCACTTGTACTATTGGCTCCGGGCAAATGAATATCTCCTGCATAACAAGCCAATCCTGTTAACAACGGGTATCTTCCTTGTTGATTAGGCCAAAGATGTGGATCGTCAATATTTTGATCAAAACCACCTGTTGCTGAGGCATGCCCCAAAAATGTCATCATAGCAACGCCATTGCCTATTAAACTTTTTATAGAGTCTGATAAAGTAATATGAATTGGAGCTGTAGTTGTTTTGGTAAATGTAGTTACATCTCCACCAAACAAAGTATCCTCAATAATATTTTTATAACTATTTAAATAGGTTTGAAAAGTATTTTGTTCACTTGAATTTACTCCACCGGCAAAATGAAGTACTTTTTTCATCCATTCTGTTTCTCCATTATTGCCCAACAAAGGATTTTCATGTTGTTGTACTTTGTTTAAATACCAACCTATTTCTATATCGTTTTTTGCTGCTAACCTTCCCGTAGGAATTGCTGTTGAAAACAAATTAGCACCCAACCCTGCTGTTATCATATTGTCAGAAGCGGGTTCTCCATAAGAAGGCACTAAACAATTTTGAAAATTTATAGGAGATTTTCTTATTTCTTTTGACTTAACAGATTTTCCTAATAAAAACAAATAATTAGGTTTTGTTGGCCAAGTATTCAATAAATAATCTAGAAAACTTCTTATTGCCAACGGATGCTTTTCAATACCATAAGCAAACTGTTGATATATTTCTCCCACAGAAAAAATTGCCGGATTTTGTGGATTTACATTAAATGCTGGATTTTGTCTGTAATTAGCATAATCTGTTGCTCCATTTAACAAACTTTGATGGGTAATAATTAAAAAAGCGGTATCAATAGGATTGGCAGCGTAATCTGTAAAAAAGCCTGTACCATTAATCGGGCTAAGAATTGTAACATTTTTCACCTGTCCATCTGATGTAAGATAACATTCTTTATAATTAGCATTTGGGACTAAACACTTAAAAAATCCTGAATCTTGCACTACAGTTATTTTCTTACTATTGGTTAAATCATAAAAAAGCACATTTCCAGAAGGATTAAAATTGGAAAATCTTAAATATGATTTAGATTGGAAAATATTGTCCTCAATAAAAAAATTATCAAAAATAGTAGTGTTTTCCATATTTGGCAAATGCGGATAAAGTAATTTAACATAAGAAACTGCTTGTCTGGCAACCGATGATCCTAAATCATTAATACTTGAAAATGTAACCGAAGTAGTATTTGCCCCTAACATATTAGGGGCTAAACTCATCAATACATCAATTTTTTTATACCCTTTAAAAATAGAATCGTATTGCTGACCAGCAACAGCAACTCTAAGATGTTGATTATTTGATGATGTTCCACTAAAATCTGATTGCCCCAATACCACAGCCTCTAACTTAGCATTTGGTCCGGAGGTATATACCTCTTTAGAAATAATGTTTTTAGTAGTAGATCCTCCTAAATTATAAGGTAAATCGAACCACCCTTCTGTGGAAGCATAGCCAAAAAGCGAAACTCCACTTCCTCCAATATTTATCGTTTCTCCATCATAATAAGGATTAGTAGTTCCATTTCCAGCTGTATAAAACTCAACGTTTTCTTTAGTAAAGTAAGCAATTGGGGTATATGCCGAAAAGTTAGTGTCTGTTTCTACAATAATTCTATTGTTAGTTGTTGAATTATTCCAAGTAAGAAAATAAGAAATGGTATCAGTTGTTAAACTATAATAAGGATTAGGATGATCTATTACACTTCCATAAAGTCCTTCATCAAACCATCCATCATTATGCTGAGCATAAAATTCTATAAAATCATTTTGATTAAAAATACCATCATTTTCTCCTTCAATATAAATTGGAATTTCTTGCCCTCTGGCAAATAATTGAAAATTCTGAGGGTTTATACTACTTAAAGGAATTCCTGCATTAAAAAGTGTTGTAGAATCAATTCTAAAAATACCTGTTTCAGCTATTTTAAATTGAAAATATTGCTGATTATAATTAATCCAACTGTTATTAAAAGGTTGAGCTTTAAGCGTAAAAAAACTAGCTAAAAAAATAGTTATACAAACAAAGTGAAATACTATTTTTTTAATGTTTTTCAATGGGAAGTAATTTTTCTTATTTTAGTTTTAAGGTGTTATAAAGTTACAAAAAATAACTAACTGAAAATTATCCTTTTAATTAAATCTTTCAGCAGTAACTATTTTTTTATTGATTTCAAACTTTAATGAAAACACATTGGAATAAAGTCCTTCGGATTGATCACCAATATCTGTAAATGCATAATCTAAACTAATTCCTTTAAACTTAACGCCAATACCAAAATTAGGTTGCCACGAAATTTGATCCGCCTGATAAATATCTGTTGTCTTTTGAATATTGCCTACACCCAACCTTAAAAAAATCAACTGACTATAATTAGCTTCAACTCCAGCATGAGGATCAATACTAAAAGGTTTTCCTGTAATTAACACATTCCTTTTCCCATCTGTGGTTAAATCAAAGTTTACTTCTCCAAGCATCCCAAATTTATTACTAATTTTAATACTTTTTGCTATTCCTAAAATAATTTTTGGAAGCGTAATTTCTATTGAATTATCAGGAATTTCGTTGCCTGTAGCTTCAAATACATCAATGGTATTTTGGTCTAATGAAAAACTCCATGCATTGAACGTAGAAGTAACATCTCTTGCCATAACTGCAAAAGCCCATTTATTTTTAGTGAAATATTGAGCTCCAGCATCTAAACCAAAACCCCATGCTTTAGCCATATCTCCTACCTGACGATAAATTACTTTCACATTTGCTCCATAGCTTAATCCTTCAATTTTAGATTTTCTTGCATAAGAAAAAAGAAAGGCATAATCAGCCACGGAAAAAGAAAAAATTCGGTCATAATCAATATTTCCGTTGGCATCAATTAACTGAGTAGTATTGGGAATGTCATCCACTCCAAAACGAATTACAGAAAACCCAAAGGCACTCACACTATCAATTTTTGTAGCAAAGGCACCGTAATCGTATTTGGCTATTCCTGCAAAATACTCTGCATGCATTAAATCTACTTGAAAATCGCCTGTAAGTTGGGTTAATCCTGCCGGATTCCAATAACCTGAAGTAACTCCATTTACTGATGCCACTTGTGCATTAGACATTCCCAAAGCTCTTGCACCAACACCAATGGCCAAAAATTCATTACTATATTTTGGTGCTGAAGTTTGCGAAAAACCTTCAAGCGTAAGTAATAGTAATACTAATATAAGGAATCTATTTGCCAAAAAAATATTTTTAAAAAGATAAAATTAGTAATTTGTAAGCAATTAACATGATTTCTATTTTTTTATTGCTTTGTGTCAATTTCTGTTTAAAACAATTAAATCGTCTTTCTATTATTTTTAGTATTAATATTAGTTATTTTTGAAGCCAAAATTAATTTTTACTTTGAAAAAACATATCCCAAACTTAATAACAACAGGAAACTTATTATGTGGCTGCTTAGCAATTGTCAACGCTTTTGAAGGCGATTTAGCAATGTCGTGTTATTTATTGATTATTGCCTCTGCTTTAGATTTTCTTGATGGTTTTGCTGCAAGAATGCTAAATGTTTCTGGTGGTATTGGTAAAGACTTAGATTCACTATCGGATATGATTTCTTTTGGATTAGCACCAGGTTTATTGTTGTATCAATATGTAAAAATTCTTAACCAACATCAACCAATAGAATTGCTTACACAATACCCTTGGTTAATGTATATTGCTTTTATTATTCCTGTTTTTTCATCGTTCAGATTAGCAAAATTTAATAATGACACTAGGCAATCTACTACTTTTTACGGATTGCCAACTCCAGCTAATGCCAACTTTTTTATCTTTTGCATGTTACTTTATCTTTTTCCTGATTTACCAATGATAATGGATGTTTCGGGCATTGTGCAACCAATTATTTCTAACCCTTTAATTATGCTTGGATTTGGAGTTATATTTTCATTTTTATTAGTAGCTGAAATACCTATGTTTGCATTAAAATTTAAATCTATGAAATGGGCCAACAACAAATTGCCATTTTCTTTTGTATTACTTTGGTTGGGGTTATTAATTTTTACCAACATAGCTGCCATGCCAATAATTGTATTAATTTATGTTATTTGGTCCATTATTGCTCATTATTTCATCACTCCTAAAGCTCAAACCACCAACTAATGTTATCTATATTCTCTGATGAATATTTTATGAAAGAAGCACTCAAAGAAGCTCAAAAAGCTTTTAATGAAGACGAAGTGCCTGTTGGAGCTATAGTTGTTTGCGACAATAAAATTATTGCTCGAGCTCACAACATGACAGAAAGATTAAACGATGTCACTGCTCATGCAGAAATGTTGGCTTTTACATCTGCTACCGATTTTTTAGGTGGTAAATATCTGAGTGAATGTACACTTTATGTAACACTAGAGCCGTGTGTAATGTGTGCCGGAGCGAGTTACTGGACACAGCTTAAAAAAATAGTTTTTGCTGCGAGCGATGAAAAAAAAGGTTTTGAACGAATTTCTCCTTCACTTTTACATCCTAAAACGCAAATTGTAAAGGGTATTTTAGAGACTGAAGCTGTTAAATTAATTAAAAGTTTTTTTCATAAGAAACGAAATTAATTTAAAAAAGCAAAGGGTATGAAGGTTGGAGGTTAAGCCCCCATACCCAAAGCCTTATGGTTTAACTAAAACCCATTTAAGTCGGTAGGTTTAATAACACCGAACCATT